>Ga0268299_1001846_pt1 | contig 31163 bp, 25 predicted proteins | sample NOBtaG_FD_193484 | JGI IMG/M metagenome (GOLD analysis project Ga0268299, IMG submission 193484) | Activated sludge microbial communities from bioreactor in Nijmegen, Gelderland, Netherland - NOB reactor | ecosystem: Engineered > Bioreactor > Aerobic > Activated sludge | place: Netherlands...
CCGTCCGCATCGGTCGCATCGAACCGCGATGCATCAAACGCAGACCCAAGCAGTTCAAGCGAATGAACCAACCCAGAGACGAATTGCGCAAACGCCTGAGAAAACAAAGAGATGCGGCCTAACTTAATGGCATTCTAGAATGTCCCCTTTCTCATTAAGGGATAATTCTCCGATGTGACATTTGATTTGAAGAGCTGCCGACCCATCGCTGGGCCCCCTTTCTCCCCCCACGACACGAGAAGCAACAACAAAGAAGTAACATCAGTGCAGCAGAACTCGGCTCGGGAATCGTTGAAAGTTGAAATGCTAGGTTAGCGGGAGTGTTCTGCGTATGGACCCAATCGCCTATCTCACCAATTCGGAATGCATATCCGTCACGTCCAGCTACTGAGATTTCCCAGCGGTAGAGGCTTTGCTGCAATCCGAGCTGGACAATCTCTAGCCAATAAGGCGTCGAAGCCGTGAGAGAAACAGGTGTCGTCAGATCGACATCAAACTTGTATTCATTCGGCGCTGCTCCAGTCAGAACTTGTCGCCCGGTCCAGGCGTACTGAGGATCGCCAAATGTCTCTTCGTAGAGAGCGGCTCCCGGCAACCCATCCTGAATCCTCGCGTCGTAGAACCGTACACGCATCCGCTGTGTCGCCGGCGGTTGCTCGGCCGGGCTCTCAAAGTCATCGCCGTAGAACCCCCACCACGACACATGACGGATGACAGCGCTTTGCGCCAGAATGAAATCGTCGGCAACCTGTTCCCAAAGCACATTGCCGGACTGGATCGCGAAGCTCGTATCAGCTGCCGGACCACCCGTCGGAAACGGCTGACGATCGACGACGTTCCCGCCGCGAGGAAGTCCCATCAGCTCCGGGTCGATTCCCAGCACCGGCCCGGCCAGCGCAGTCTGACCGGCGAAGACAACCAAGACCACGCACGACCCAACAGAAGTTTGCTTTAACATGCGGATATCCTCCTCGAGTTGCCCGCCAGCCACTGGCGAGACTTCCCCAACAGGATTATACGTCTTGCAACTTGCATACCTTGCGTCCGATAGGCTCGATTTCTCATGGCGGAAATAAACCCCACGCCACATTGACTGAATTGCCTACGGACAACTCGCCGACCGGATCATCGCCTTGAAGTACGCATCCACGTCCGCGACTGTCACCTGATTGTCGCCCGAAAAATCGTTGCAGTAGGCTTGCAGAACATTATCTGTATCGCCGTATAAGGCACTCGAAAACCCGCCGCTGTCCCCCGAGGTCACGCAGCCATCGCCGGTGATCCGAGTTCGTCCGTCCTCCGGACGGGAATGAAATGGGGCGCCAGGGTCCAGTGATTGAAATCACTGGCAACCATCGCGCGCACTACCGGGCGAATACAAGCAGCATCATTCCGATCCGCCATCGGGTGAGGGGCGTGGATCCCAAGCGAACTCATCCACGGCCCGGAGGGCCAAGAGTCAGTAGCGAATTCATCCTCGGCCCGAAGGGCCAAAAGTCAGTAGGCAGGTGCATCGCACCTGTACCCGAGCAAGCCCCAATCCATCTCGACCCCAACGGGGTCGCATCCCGGCCCGCGCGATCATCGTTCCCCGCGCGAGCGCTGAGCAAAAATAAACAAATGGAGATAAATCTATCCATGCCCCGCGAGGTAGCGCATCGTGCACAACCAAAATCCCCAGCCCCCCGGCCCCGCTGTGTCACCTTCCCGAACCGTTTTTCAAAGACTTACAAACGAACTTCCCCGAAACTTTCCGTGCCCGTTCGGGCATGCACCGGTCTTGTTTCACCTTGCGCGTTTTCACCAAAAACCCCCCAAACCGCGAAGCGCCCCAACACATGCCCGCCGCAAGAGTTGCAATCGCTCGCGAGAGGCTTGTGTCACCTTATGTCACCTTGGTTTTGATGGTCCCCGGCGCCTCCGGCGGGGCGTCGATGAGAAGGATTTCCGCCCCGGCGAACCCGTCCTCCTCGGCGACTTCCGGTCCGAACGGCCCGGTCCTGAAAAAAACCGAACTTCGCCTCGTGTTAGGGTTGACGTTTGGCCGAAGTTAGGCTATGCTGAAAGGGTCGTGGCGAATGGATGCGTCTCTCGATGTCCTGCCTCTCTGTGCGTTTGGCCCCGGTGGCGACTACGAAGTCGCCTGGCAGCCCGGAAGCCGCAGCTCCGCCACCTTGCTCGAAGCGATGCTCGCCGCCGTGGCATCGCTGCGTACTCGATTCGGCCTGCGGGCGGAAAACACCGCGTCCGCCCCAGGCCGTCATGACCCAGTCGCGCTCGGGATTCCGCCGGCCGGCCCTCTGCCCGTTCTCATCCTCGGGCCGCAGGGTCTCGCCGGCCGACCCTGGCCGCATTCTCAGGAGAAACTAAATGTCGCCGCATCGTCGAAAGAAAAAGCCGTCGCGCAGCCGCGGCGGCAGTCGCAGCCAGTCTCGTGCGACCCGGCCGGCAACCCCGCGCCAGACCGAAATCCTGACCTTCATCCGGGACTACACCCACAAAAGTGGTTATTCCCCGACCTACGACGAGATCGCCGCGGAGTTCGGCATCTCAAAGGTCACGGTCTTCGAGCATCTCAACATCCTCGAAGAACGAGGTCTTCTGACCAAGGACCGCCACAAGGCACGCTCTTTGCAGTTGGCTGACCATCTCGAGCTCCCCGACGACCGCCCCGGTCGGCTCAAGCTCATCGGCCGTATCGCCGCCGGCTCGCCCATCGAGGCCATCGAGAATCCTGAAGTGGTTGATCTCGATCAGGTCTTCACCTCCAAGCACGGCGTTTACCTCTTGGAAGTGCGCGGCGACAGCATGATCGAGGACCAGATCGCTGACGGCGACTACGTCGTCATCGAGCAGCGGACAACTCCGATCAACGGTGAAACCGTCGTGGCCCTCTTGGACGACGGCGAGGCGACCCTCAAGCGCTTCTACCGCGAACGGGGACGCATCCGCCTTCAACCGGCCAACGCCAAGTACGAACCGATCTATACAAACTCGGTGAATATACAGGGCGTGATGATCGGCCTGATTCGCCGCTCGATCTAACGGCGCGGTGACTTGCGGCTACTCGTATCGCAGCGCTTCGATCGGGTCCAAACGGCTCGCCCGCCACGCTGGGTAAAAGCCGAAGAAGACCCCTGTCGCGAAGGCGAAACCCAGCGCGATCCCGGCGATCCAGTAGGACACGGCCGTTTCGTAGCCCTTCCACGAAGTCAGTACGAAGGAGAATCCCCATCCGCCGAACATGCCCAGGATTCCGCCGACCGTGCAAAGCACGATGGCCTCGATGAGAAACTGCATCATGATGTCGACGTTGCTTGCACCAATGGCCATCCGCAGGCCGATCTCCCGCGTCCGCTCGGTCACGCTGACCAGCATGATGTTCATGATGCCGATCCCGCCGACCACCAGCGAAACACTGGCGATCATCCCCAGCAGCCAGGAAAACGACGCGCTGGATTCTTCCTTGACCTGGGCCGACTCGGACAGCGCGAACAATCGAAAATCGTCCGCGTCTTCCGGGCGAAGGCGATGCCGTTCGCGAAGCAGCCGGCGGATCTGATCCTCGGCCAGTTTTGGGTCAACCCCGTGGGCCGCTGCGGCGATGAGCGTCTGCGAAACCTCCGCCCCGGCGATTTTGCGCTCGAAGGTCGAAAAGGGAAAAAGGATCACGTCGTCGTTGTCCCGCTGGTCGCTCATGCCCTTGAATTCGAGCAGACCGACAATCTTGAACCGTCCGCTCTTGACCGTGATCTCCTCGCCGACAGGATTCATCGAGCCGAAGAGCTCCTTCGCGGCGGTCAGACCGATGACGCACACGGGTCGCTTGGCGATCTCGTCGCGGTCGTCCAGCTTGCGGCCGCTGATGACTTCCCATCGGCGGATGTCGTGGTAATTGGGATAGACTCCCTGCACGTTGGCCGAGTAATTCGCGTAGCTCGACTTCACCTGCATGGTCATGCGATTTGACGGCGTCGCCGCCCGAACAAGCGTGCATTGCTCGTTAATGGCGTCGGCGTCGTGCTTGGTCTGCATCGGCTTTGACTGCACGTCGGCCTTCGCCAGCCCGGATGCCTGGACACTGAAATTGCGGATGAACATCCAATCGTCACCCAGCCGGGCAATCTCGTCCTCAATGCGCAACTTCGTGGCCTGGGCCATTGCGACGAGAATAATGACCGCGCCCACGCCGATGATGATGCCCAGCATGGACAGGACCGTGCGCACCTTGTTCTTGGTGAGGCTGATCCATGCTTCGGCGATGAGGGTTCCGGAATTCATCCGACGGTGCAGCTCCGATTGGCGGGACAGTGGTATATTCTAGCCGGTTTGATGTCGAGCGTCATTGCGCCTTGACCAGCGGCCCCAGCATGTATCCCTTGCCGCGAACCGTGACAATGTATCGCTCGCCGTCATCGCCGCCGATCGACGCGAGCTTGGCCCGCAGCCGGGCAACGTGCATATCGATCGTGCGTGTCTCAATCTGGCCGCCTGAAATACCCCAGAGTCGGGTGAGCAGTTCCTCCCGCGAGATGGCCCGCTCGGGATTCGCCGCGAGGTGCGACAACACAGCGCACTCGGTCTCCGAAAGCGATGTCCGCTGCTCGTCCCCGGCATGTACTTCTCGACGCTCCAGGTCGACGGTCGCCTTCCCCGCCTTGAGCAGATGGACGATCTCTGGTCGCTCCGGGCTTCTGCGCAAAACCGCCTCGACTCGGGCGATCAGCTCCTTGGATGAAAACGGCTTGACCACGTAATCGTCGGCGCCGGCCTTGAGACCCGCGACGCGCTCGTCCTCGGTGCCGCGCGCCGTAAGGATGATGACCGGCAAGGTCGGATGAGTCTTCCGAAGTTGGGCAAGAACCTCCATGCCGTCGAGCTTGGGCATGAGCAGGTCCAGCAAAACGAGGCAAACGCCGGGCCGCCTCGCCGCCGCAAGCCCGGCAGCGCCGTCAGCGGCGTCAACGGGGTCATATCCGGCGTTGCGCAGCACCTGAACCACCGCGTCGCGAATCGGTGTCTCGTCCTCAATCACAACAATCTGTTGTCCTGCCACGCGATCGATTGCTCCGCGACGCGAGTCCTATCAAGCCGTCTTTCGGCTCCTCAGTGCGTCCTGCCATTGTAGCCGCATGGCCCATTTCGCGCCCCGCCGAATCGAGCTTCGCCAACGGGCGTTGTTTGACACCTGTACGGCCCGGTTTCATACTTAGATGTGCCTCATGAGACATGCCCCGGCAGGGGTTGGAATGAAACGGACGCGCCTCTGATGCCCCACCGCCTCACCGCCCTTGCGGAACTTCTGGCCCAGTTCAACATGCCCTGCGAGATTGTCGGCGATCCCGATCGCGAGATCACCGGCGTCGCGACGCTGGACGAGGCCGGCCCGACGGAAATCAGTTTCCTTTCCAACGCCAAGTACGAAAAGGCGCTTTCGACGACGAAGGCGGGCGCCGTGATTGTCTCGAAGGAGCAAGAGGTTCCCAGCGGCATGTGCGCGCTTCGCGCGCCGGATCCCTACGCCGCCGTTACCGTCGTGATGGTTCACGTCCATGGCTATCGCAAGCACGAGCGAAAAGGCATCGACTCGCGCGCGGTGATCGACCCCACGTCGAAGATCGGCGAGAATCCCGGGATTTTCCACAACGTCACCGTCGGCGAGAATGTCACCATCGGCAAGAACGTGGTGATGTATCCCGGCGTCTATGTGGCGCGCGACTGCCGAATCGGCGACGACTGCACCCTGTATCCAAACGTGACGGTTTACGACGGCTGCGTGCTGGGCAATCGCGTCACGATTCACGCCGGAAGCGTGATTGGCGAAGACGGACTGGGGTATGCGCCGGTCAAGGGCAAATGGCACAAGATCCCGCAGATCGGCATCGTCGAGATCGGTGACGATGTGGAGATCGGCTCGAACTGCTCGATCGATCGCGCGACGCTCGGCCGCACCGTAATCGCCTCCGGGACGAAGTTCAGCAATCTCATTGCCATCGGCCACGGTGCGAAGATCGGCGAGGATTGCATGTTTGTCGCGCAGGTGGGCATCGCCGGTTCGGTGACGGTCGGCCGACACGTGACGATGGCGGGGAAGGTCGGCGTCGCGGGGCACCTGCACATCGGCGATGAAGCTCAGATCGCCGCGATGTCCGGCGTGATGAATGACGTGCCCGCGGGCACATCCATCGCGGGCGCTCCGGCCGTGCCCATCAAGGATGCGATGCGGTCGTTCTCGTACATGGCCCGCCTTCCGGATATGGCCAAGCAGATCAAGCAACTCGAAGCACAGGTCGAGGCACTTCAGAAGAAAATTGGCAGTTGAAGGGGCCGCATCGACTGCTCGTCGATGCAGGATGACGCGAAACTTACTGCCGCGGGTGGCAGCGCTCGTGGATAAACTTCAGGCGTGACCTGTCGACATGGGTGTAAACCTGAGTGGTTGCGACATCGGCGTGGCCGAGCAGTTCCTGCACGATGCGCAAGTCCGCTCCGCCTTCGAGCAGGTGCGTCGCGAAGCAATGACGCAGCGTATGCGGGCCGACCGGCTCGGTAATGCCGCTGAGCCCCGCGTACCGGCTGACGAGTCTCCAGATATTGGTCCGATCCATCGCACGTCCGGTGCGCGACACGAAGAGAGCGTCCACATGCGGCGCGGCCTCGGTGAGGATGCCGCGTAGCGAGCGCAGATATTCGCTGACCGCATCGACGGCGTGCGTGTTGATCGGCACGATGCGTTCCTTGTTGCCCTTGCCCAGGCAGCGCACGTAACCGACCGTCAGGTTGACATCCTTCACGTTCAGGCCGGCCAATTCGGAGACGCGCATCCCCGTTGCATACAGCAGTTCGAGGATTGCGCGATCGCGGGCATAAAAGGGCTCTCCCGGCTGCGGGACGGCGAGCATGGCATCGACTTGTTGCTTGCCCAGCGTACCGGGCAGCCGCCGCCACTTCTTGGGCGACTCCAGCAGCGCGCCCTTGTCGTCGGGGGACAGACCAACGATGAAGAGATACCGCAGAAACATCTTGACCGAGCAGAGGTGCCGGGCAATGGTCGAGAGCGCGAGTTTCCGCTCGGATAACCGAATGAGAAACGCGCGAATCACCAGCGTGTCGATCCGGTTGACGGAGCAGATGTCGCGGGCATCCAGCTCGTGGACAAACTCGCGCAGGTCGCGCTGGTAGGCTTCGATCGTGTTCGGCGCCAGGCCGCATTCCGAAACAAGGTACTCGACGAACTGCCGGAGGAGACGCGGCCAGTCTGCATGTCCCGTCGACGGCGCCTGCGCAGGCTGAGGCATTGGCGGCGGAGCGATGCGATACGAGGGTGTTGCACTCATGCTGATACTTCGGAACAGGGACGATTCGTGTGCGACTGATGAGTAGTGTTGTGTCCTAGCAGTCTATCGGCCGGGGCGCGCGAATTATGGAGTGATCGCGCAGGAGTCGACATTTCGGCGGGAAATGCGCTGGCAAAGTGCAGAAGATGCAGGTGGAAGATACGATGCCCGTCACTGCGGATTATTCAAGCTCGACTTTCACTGACGCGGCCCCGGGCAGGCAACATGAGCGAGAAGCAGGAGAAGTGTGAGCCGTTTCGCTCGCTTCGACGCAACATGAGCGCGCCGCCCAGGCACTGGGCCCAGTAGCGCGAAAGCGACAGCCCGAGCCCGACACCGCCGGCGCGGCGATCGTCCGATCCTCCGCCTCGGCGAAACGGTTCAAAGACCTCGCGCCGCTCTCGTGGCGATACGCCCGGTCCCTCGTCGTCGACTTCCAGGATGATGCCGTCGCCCGGAGCGGGTCGAGCGGTCAGCCAGATGCGGGCATTGCCGTTGCCACCGCTGTACTTGCATGCGTTCTCAATGAGATTGGTGAGAATCTGGCCGACGTACTCGGTGTCGGTGTCGACGACGGCGTCGCTTGCACATCGATTCTCGACGATGAGCTGTTTGCCGGACTTGGCGCACGTTTCCGCCGTCGCCTCTCGGGCGGCCTCCAGCATCTGCTCGGGTCGCGTCGCTCGCGGACTCAGCTTGGGGGCGGCGTCGCCCACGCGTGAATAGGCCAGCACATTTTCGACGAGCCGAGAAAGGCGGCGGGACTCGGCCTTCAAAAGTCCGGCGTACTTGTTTCGCTGCTCTCCGCTCTCCACTTTCATGTCGCTCAGTAAGTCACTGTATAGCTGGAACGAAGTCAGCGGCGTGCGCAGCTCGTGCGTGACGGCCGCAACGAATTTCATCCGTCGCTCCGCAAGGGCCAGGTACTTCAGCACGCCGTAGGTGATCGCCGCGAGCGCCAGCAGTGTCGCGGCCCATCCGACGGCGAGGCCCTGCACCAGGCTTGCGGAAATTCCACTGGAGACGACCGGCGTGCGGTGGCCGGGAATGAGCCGGGCGTTGAGCATCCGCACCATGCCGCGCTCATTCGCGGTTGCGGCAAGAGACTCATGACGCACGGGAACAAGCCGACCCTCCGGGTAGAGGTCTTCAATCTGTTTTTCAAGCGTGGACTTGAGCAACTCCCAGTCGATGAGCACGCCCTGCAACGTGCAATGCTCGGCCGTCTCGACGGAGGCGGCCCTTACGAACGCGAGCTGCGGGGCGCCATCCATGGTCAAATCGAGCCATACCGGCGTCATCAGCGGCGTGCGGACAGGGATGCAGGCTCCGGGGTCCGTCAGCCGGGAATTGCCCATTGCGGCGCCGGTTTCGAGATTGGCTGTCGCCACGAGCTCCGGCTCGCAGGATGACTCCGGCTGGATTTCAAGCTGCAACTGCATCAGCCGTTCGGCACGTCGGGCCGTCTCGCTTGTGCCGGTCAGCGACTCACGCGTCGAGGATTCTTCGGCCGAAGAGTCCAGTTCGCCGACGGGCTTGTCGTAGCCGGCGCGACTGGAGTTCATCAGCGTTTCTATCAGCACTTTCTCCAGCGAATCGGGAGTGTAGCGCTCTCTTAGAGCGGCGAACCAGTTCTCGGCTGTCGCTTCGGTGGCGCGGTGGGCGGGGAGAATCGAGCCGGCCGGCATTGCGTAGTCTGCCTCGTCGCCGAGCTGAGGGCTGCTCCAGCCCTCGGCGACCGACACCTGAAAGTGCAAGAGCAGCCAGGCGGGCCCCTTGAAGTCCTTCAGCGGCGAAATGACTTCAATGTCGCGACTGACATCATGGTGATTGCCTCGCAAGCGCGCGCTCGTCGTAACGTAAAAAGATCGAAACTGAGAATAGGGCCGTGCCCGCTCGGCGTAGACGATCGGGGCGACCTCGGTCTCGATGCGGGCCATGGCGCGCTCGAATCGAATGTCGTCGGCCCTTCGCATCGCATCTTGCGTTTCGATTCGGTCCAACTGAATCGCCGACCTTGTCGCCCAGGCCAGCCCGCCGCAGACGAGCACCCAGACCGCCGCAATGGCGATCGTCGCGTGCCTGCGTGTGGTGTTGACCGGCGTCACGTGATTCTCCCTGTGCGGCTGAACGTCCGAAACGGTGTCGGCTGCCTACCGGACCGTTGTTCCGCGACCGGCGTGACCGCCTATTATCCGACGGTACGCGGCGATCGTAAATAATTCGCCTTTGGCGGCGAATACCCTGACCGATAGATGGTATGTCTTTTTCGTGCGGCTTGGCCGCTCTATCTTGATTCGGGGGTACACCGTCGTGATCACCATGAAACCACCGGTTGATGCCAATGTCCGCTCGACGCCGGCCGGCCCGGGCCCGGAAACACGGCTCAGCGACGCGCTTCGCCCCCCGATGATTCGCTCCGCGCGACCCTCGTCCAAAGCACCATACACACCGGTCGCTCCGGTTTATTCTAGCATCATGATCATCGGCCTTGGGGGGGCGACGCTGTTCATGAGCCTCCAGCGCGGGCTCCTTTTGGGCCAGATCGCTGCGGCGGCGCTGGCAGCCTGCACGCTTCACGGGCTCTGGCGCGGCGGATTTCGCAAGCTGGTGATGCTCGCGTTTGCCGTTGCCATGGTCGCCTTTGGTCCTGCCATTCAGTCCTTTACCTCGAACCTGGTTGCCCGGACAACAGGAAGCCCGGCCGGTATGGGCGGACTTGTCGTGACTTTTCTCGGCGCCACGGCCCTTTGGTGCGTGTGCCATTTCGGAACCAAGAGCTTTCGCAGGCGTGTGATCATGCGGCGCGGCGGCCTCCTTGCGGTCGATCGAATAAGCGGCGCGGCGATCGGTCTTGCCGAAGGCGCGGTGATCGTCTTGTGTCTGTGCTGGTTCTCGTCGTCGCTCCAGCCGTTTGCGAGATTGATGACCGACGAAAAGGTTTCTCCGAAGAATTCGCCGCGTGCACAGATGGGCGCCACGATGCTCAGGCTGGCGCAGGAGTCGCGGTTGGGGGCAATGGCAAGCATCACGGATGGGACGAACCCGATCAACAAGATTCCCGCGCTGCGCGACGCGATTCACGAATTGAACACGACGGGTCAGGTTCGGCCGGAACAGATCGACCCGAAGATGGCCGAGCAGCTCCGCGAGCTGCTCAAGAACCTGCCCGCAGGAAACGACCTGAACCCGGTGCTGCAGGGGGCCGGCGGCGGTGTCTCGCTGGAGAAGGTCTTGAATCAGGCGAAAGAATGACACGCTTCGGCGTGCTGATTTTTGCTCCTTTTCGAAGGTGACATAAGGTGACACAAGGTCCTTCGTGACGATTATAAATCGTGTGTCGGGCAGGTGTTGGGGCAGGTCGCAATTTGGGTGAAAAACCGCTTCCGGACTGATTCATTTTCGAGTTTGTCTTGACCTGAGAATTACTATTCATCGCAAGTCCTGCTTACTCGGCGGCGGCAGCACGGTCGAGCCATGAGCGGAGCATGCCGCTATCTTTAGAGATATTTGCTCCGCGCTCGCGCGGATTCATCGCCCGGGCAGCACTAATACCTCGGCAATTTCGCGGCCTTTGGAACGAATGTCGTCAGGGCATTGTCGTCGCGTCGAAGACTAAACTGTCGGCGAGGATTGATCTCTGCAATTTACGACAGCCTAATGACTTGCCAGCAGTTCGGCGTAAGCATGGTATCAGGTACAGGCTTTGTAAGGACTCGGTCGCATTCATAGTTGCACCCTCATGGCTGACGTGCCAGGCGCAACAACTACGGCGCTCGCGAGCTTCCTGAACAGAAAGGAAATGAGTGCAAGTAGGTCAAGAGCATCGTCGCGCGACATTGGCCAGTGAATCTCGGGTTCGTGGGCTTGCGGATTACGGACGGCACTCATTAGACCCATGCAGAGATACATGATACCTTGCTGTTCGTCCTTCTCTGATTGTTTCTGCTGACTATTGAATTTCAAAGGGCCGTTTAGGCAGAGCATTTCGCTCATCAATGGCTGCCCGCTCTTAGTGTTCTTGGTGTTATCGCGCACAGCGGTGTCGAATGCTTTGCAGCACTCGAATACGGCATGAAAGTACGCCCCGCGACAAAAATGCGTGCGGCCATGTCTCACAATTTGAGGATGAAACGTTCGCGCCTCAAAGGCCATTTCGTCGGGGGACTTTGAATGGCGAACAGTAGCACTTATCTCATTGGTTCTGACAAGAGCGCCGTCATCTTGTGCTCGAAGGCCGTAGAACGAGAGTACCTCATTGATTGCTTGCAGAAAGTCCTCGTAGACTTCCCGCCTGCCAATCCAGCCTTGCGGATTACACGTTGTCTTTAGGACTGTAAGGACATGATCGGGTCGTCCGGTCGCGCGCCGTTGGAGTTCGTCGAACGCAGCGGAAACGAATCGCCACTTCGTGCCACCGTCGTGCGTAATGTCCTGATATCCGCTGTTATGGAACAGTCGCGTGATTTCACTGCCCGTGTAATGAACGCCGATGATTTGGGCAAGCGTTTCCAGCGCTTCGTTACGGAATGGTTCGAGTTCCTGGCTCATGCCGCGAACATCCTCTTTTTGGTGTCGCGCAGCACGTCAGCCGGTTTGCCGACAGCTTTGAGCGCCGCCATGTCCCCGGCTCGGACGACTTCTGGCGTTTGGAAGACCAGTGGGTTTTCAAGGCAGTCGCTTCCGGCGCCGGCAGATTGCACGGCGAGGGCCCTTATTGCGCTCGCGCCGCTCATGGTGCATCTTCCTCAGTATCCGCGCTTTCGAGACGTTTTGTCTGCTTGGGGAGTTTCTTCTGCTCGGAAGCGAGGCGTCGTTCGACCTTCTTAACGTCTTCGGCGGCGGGCAATCGCTCAGGGACGATGCCGCGGTCCACCAATAGGCCGCGGACCTCCTCATTGTTCTTGACGTGCTCGCCAGTGATGCCGCCCTCCGTGCGCAAGCCGCGTTCCTTGATATTGAAATTGGTGATCTCGTTGGCGAAGTCCTTGGCCTTGATGGTGATGGTCGGCAGGAAGTCTGCCAGCGGGCGGCTGTCGGGCACGCCAAGCCTTGTTTTCATGTCGCGCGTTGTCATACCGCCAAACAACGCTTGGTCACCCTTGCTGCGGATTCGCGCGAAACTTTCGTTCTTGCGCAGGCGCTCGAAAATGATGCCGGACAATTCCTTTTCGGATTGGGTGAGCTTCTTGCGGGCACTGACGCGCTCGGCCTCGGCGAGGCGTTTTTCTATGATTTCCTGCTTGCGGGTCTGGACGGCGAAATAGGTCTGAGCGAAGGCGATGGGGTCCTTCGACGGGTCGCCGTTTTGGGCAATCAAGTAACAGGCGTATCGGGTAAGGGCTATATCCTCGATTCGACGGCAGGCCCCGGACCCGACCGGAACCATTTTCGTGATATCACGAAAATGGTTAGTCGGCTCGTAAGATGCCTTTTTGCAAGATATTATAGCTTTTTCGATCACCTTGGCGAAGTTTTCCCAGCGCGAATACCCAAGCAGCATTTGCAAGTCGCGGGCGCACCAGAACTCGGTACCGGTATCGGTATGGGTTTGGACCATCGCCTCGAAGCTGGAACGCAGTTTGACGACGATTTCTCGGTTCATCGTTTCCTCCTAACAAAATCCTACCACAAGGCGATTTCGCTGCAAACAGCTTCTTTTTGGTTTTGCGCAGCACGTCAGAAGGCTTGCCGGCTGATTTGAGCGCCGCCAAGCCTCCGGCCCGAACGACTTCAGGCGTCTGGAAGACTGTGGGTGTTCAAGACTATCCGTTCCAGCTTTGGCTAAATGCGTTGAGATGGCTTTGATGACGGTCGTTTCCTCGCGGGGGATCAGGTCTTCCGTCCATCCGCGAGCGTGAATGGCTCGATCAATGAGTTTCGCTCGGGTATTGAATTCATTGAACGACGTACCATTCCATACTGTCAGGCAACCGATTTACATGGTCAATGAACTTACTTAATAATGATTCGATTTGGATAAATATACTTATGGTAGTTTACCTGAGCGACGTTTGTCCCGCAATTCATAGTAAGTGGACTTCGTCCGCGTAAGGCAACGCTCCCTGTGAGCGCCCAGGGCAAGCTCGAAAGGGTGTGCCCGATAACGCCCCCCTGTTGGGGCGTTTTTTTTTTCGCTGCGACAAATCGCAAACAGTTCAAATCACCGAGTCACATCCGCAGAAAGTTCGCCAGCAGCTTTGTGCCTTCGTCGGTCAGGAAGCTCTCCGGGTGGAATTGCACGCCTTCGAGCGGGGCGGTCTTGTGGCGCATTGCCATGCACTCGCCCTGATCGGTTTGGGCGGACACTTCAAACTCGGGCGGCAGGGTCGCGACGTCGACCATAAGCGAGTGATAGCGCGTCGCGGTGAAGGGGTTCGACATCTCCGCGAAGATCGTCTTGCCATCGTGATGGATGGGGCTGGTCTTGCCGTGCATGATCCGCCCTGCCCGAACAACGGCTGCGCCGAAGGTGTGGCCGATGCACTGGTGGCCGAGACACACGCCAAGGACGGGAATCTTCTTGAAAAAGTACTGAATCGCGTCGTTGCTGATGCCGCCCTCGGCCGGCGTGCACGGGCCGGGTGAAATGACGAGATGGGTGGGCTTGTCCTGCGCGAGGCGTTCGACCGTAACCTGGTCATTTCGATAGACGCGGATTTCGTGGCGAAGGGCGGAGTCTTCGACGCCGATCTCGCCGAAACGCTGGACGAGGTTGTAGGTGAAGGAGTCGTAGTTATCGATCAGCACGAGCATAAGACGATGGCTTTCTTCCGGACGAGGACGCGCCTTTGAACCGGACACAAGGCGATATTACGATGCGTCCTGACATTCGCGTAACACTATCCGCACGGCGGCAAGGAGTATAGACGTGGGCGACGGGCAACATCCAGGGATCGAAACACTCTGCGTCCACTTTGCCGAGAACCGCGAGACTCATCTCGGCGCGGCGGCCCCGCCGCTCTATCAATCTTCCACCTTTACCTTCCCCGACAGCGCAACGTTTCATGCGCGATCCGAAGACCGGCAGCGGTTCGATTACACGCGCGTCGGGAACCCGACGGCGCGGCTCTTGGAAGAAAAGTTCGCGGCCATGGAAAAGGGTGAGGCCGCGCGGGCGTTCGGCTCGGGCATGGCGGCGATCTCCGCGGCGATCCTGTCCTGCGCGAAGACGGGGGATCATGTCGTCTGCGTCGGGACGGCATATGGTCCAACACGGAAACTGCTGACGGACTATCTCCCGCGATTCGGCATTGAGACGACCTTCGTGCGTGGGGTGGAGGCGTCGGAATTCGAAGCGGCGACACGACCGAACACAAAGCTTTACTACCTGGAGTCTCCGTCCAGCATCCTGTTCGAGGTGCAGGACCTCGCCGCCATCTCCGCGCATGCGAGGTCGCGCGGAATTTCCACGATCTGCGACAATTCAAACGCGACGCCGGTTTATCAGAATCCGCTGACGTTGGGCGTCGATCTGGTGGTCCATTCGGCTTCGAAATACATCAGCGGCCACAGCGACGTGATCGCCGGGCTCGTCGTCGGCTCGACGGAGCGCATGAGGTCCATCGTCAGCCTTGAGGGTGAGCTGCTGGGCGGCGTGGCCGATCCGTTCGCCTGCTGGCTGATGCTGCGAGGTTTGCGGACCCTTGGCGTGCGTATGGAGCGGCATTCGCGCAGCACCGCGGCGATCGCCCGGCTGCTGGAGAGTGACATGCGCGTGGCACGCGTGTATTACTCGGGGCTGGAGTCGCATCCGCATGCGGCCCTGGCCCGAAAGCAGATGCGCGGCCACAGCGGCCTGATCAGCTTTACCCTGAAGACGCCTGGTAGGGAGGCGGCGTTCGCCGTGGTGGACGCGCTGCGGTATTTCGGCATCGCCGTGAGCTGGGGCGGTTACGAGAGCCTCGCCGTCCCGCTGGAAGTGACCGATCCGTCGGACGGCAAGAGCAAATGGGTGATCCGCATCAGCGTCGGTCTTGAATCGGTCGAAGATTTGAAGGCCGACCTTTACCAGGCCCTGAACGCCGTCTCCGGGTGAATCTGCGCCAAGGGATGGTTGGTTGTGACGATGGTTGAATCGGGCTAGAATCCTCATCGCTGGATGATTCCGGCGGGCGATCTTCGGGGGCCGAAACGAAAGACGTCTCGCCGACGACGGAATGGTGCACTTGCGTCCTATCAAGCTGCTGATCCTCGATGTTGACGGCGTGATGACCAGCGGCCGCCTCCCCTACGACCAGCATGGCAACACGATCAAGGAATTCCACGTTCAGGACGGCGGGGCGATTCGTTTATGGCAGCAGGCCCGTGGCCAAGTGGCGATTATCAGCGGCCGGCAGTCCGCGGCCGTCGCGGCGCGTGCGGCTGAGTTGGATATTCAGTTGATTGCCCAGGGCGTCGGCGACAAGCTGCCGGTGTTCGAGTCGTTCTGCAAAGAGGCGAAAGTGTCCGCTGCCGAGACGGCGTTCATCGGCGATGATCTGCTGGATATCGCGCCGATGCGAAGGTGCGGCTACCCCATCGCCGTCGCCAACGCGGTTCCGCTGGTGAAGCGGGCCGCTGAGTATGTCACCCGGCGAGCCGGCGGGTCCGGCGCGATCGCCGAGGCGGTTGAGCGATTGCTTCGCCGCAATGGAACCTGGTCGAGCGTTGCAAGGCGTTGGTCGGCCGATCGAACATCCACGGATACGTAATGGATCGGCGGTATTGAATATGCGAGAAGGACTTCCCAAGAAAATTCTGCTGATGGGCGCGACCTTTCTGATGGCGGTCGCGGCCTATGTCGTGTTCTCCAGCCCCGATCGGGCCACGGTCGATCCGGACGCCGGAAACTCCGCCGACGTCGTTCACAAATTTGTGACTCGTGCGGCGGCAACAACGCAAGTCGCGGTTCAGGGCATGACGGATGCGCGCATACCTCTGAGCCCCGGCGATCAGACGCGCGTGAAGATTTACGACGATGTTTCCGGCCGGCTCAAGTACATCTTTGAGGCGGAGAAATGGGAACCGATCACCGAGACGGATTTTCACCTTCACAATCTGGCGATCCAGATATACATGCCGCGCGGCGAGATCACCTACATCAACGCCGACGAGGCTGAGGTGACCATCACGCGGCGAACCAGCACGCGCGTCGATCCCAAGCGGGGTCGCCTCTGGGGCAATGTAAAGGTGGTCATTGACCGCACTACGACGAAATGGCGCGAGGAGAATCCGGAACTTTCCGAGCGAATCGCCCACCCTGACGACCTCATCAGTATTTTTCTGCCCGAGGCGCGTTTCGACATGGATCGCGCCGAGTTGTTCGCCGACGGCGATGTGCTGTTGGACGGCACCGAGGCGCGGATCGAGAACTGTCGCGGCCTGACGGTTCAGTGGGACCAGGTTGATAATCGCATCGACATGCTTCGCTTCGAGCAGGGTGGTCGGATGATACTGCGGCGCGGCGGCAAGATGATCGACTTCGGCATGCCCGGCACGACGCGCGACGCGAAGCGAGCTAAACAGGCGACCGCATCCGCTTCGAGGGGCAAGGGGCAAATGGTGGCCCCTCGCGCAGAGGCGATGAAGCCGATGTCCATTGCCGCGATCACGGCCGCGGAGGCCGCCGCGGAAATTCGCCTGGAGGGTGGGGCCGTCGCGGCGAATCAGCCCCGGTCGCTGCCATCCGCCGCTGCCGCCGTGCATACCCCCGTGGGCGAGTTGAAGAGCGCGGACGATCTTTCCGCGGCGGTCCAGCAAATGACGACGGAGGCGCGGTCAGCGGTCGATGGCACGCCCCTGGCGCAGTCGGAGCCCCTAAAGGAAAGGTCGCGCGTTCATACTTACCGGGCCGTGTTCGCCAACAACGTCGTGGTGGAGCAGCGAGACGGCTTGCGCACGATCGGCAAAATTGAAGCTGACAGCCTCGAAGTGAATTTCGACTTCGGTCGCAAACAGCGCCAACAGGCCAGCACCGGTCCGCGTCCTCAGGGAGCCGCCAAAGTGGAGTCGGAGGACGGCGATGCCTCCGGTGCCGCGTCGGAAACCAGCAGCGGCCGCACCACTGCCGGCCTGCCTGCGGATTTCAGCCAGGATGATCAGACTCGACTCACCTTGACGTGGAACGGCCCTCTGGAGATGCGACCGATTCGCGTAAATGCCGAGGAGCAGACGGGCCAGCGCTTCGATGCGGTGGCAGTCGGTAATCCGGTCCGGCTGATGAGCGACCAGGTCGCGCCCGGTGGCGAGGCCGGCTCTCCGAAAAAGGCAACAGCCACCTGCGATCAGCTAGTCTATCGTCATGAGCGCCGACAAGTGTGGATGTCCGCGACCGATGCGCGGCCCGTTCAGATCAACGTCGGCGGCTCCGGCGCTCTGAGCGGACGCGAGATATTTTTTGATGAGAAGCGGGGACTGGGCCGCGTGGAAGGGCCGGGGCACATGGAAGACGACCGGCTGGACGGCCTCATGCGCGATTCAGATGCTCCCAGCGATCGCGCCAAATCCAAATCGGCGCGTGATGCCGTTCGCATTGATTGGGTCCGGGGCGTTGATCTGGAAATCGGTCGGCGTCGTGTTCGCCAGATGAACCCTGTCACTGGTGCGATGGAAGACAAGGAGAAGGAGTATCTTCGCCGCGCCTGGTTCCACGGAACCGTCTCAATGAAGCAGGGCGAGGATCGACTCGTGGGTGAGGAGGTCGCCGCGACATTCGGCGAACCCCGCTCCGGTGAGGATGTTGCCGACCACATCCAGCACCTCAACATGTCGGGCGGGGTCCGGCTGGAGCGCGGCGATGATGTTCTTGCCGGCGATCGGCTGGACGTCGAGATGACGCTCACGCCCGACGGACGGAGCGTTCCGCGAAGCGTCGACGGTTTCGGTGACGTGCTGGCTCGCCAGGCGAATCGAGAAATCCGCTCGCAGAAGATGCACGTCGAGTTGGCTCAGATTCCCGGCAAGCCGCGCCTGGCAAAGGACGGCAAGACCATGTTGCCGGCCAAGTCACGAATCGGCATCCAGTCGGTGGATGCGAAGGGCGATGTCTTCATCATCGACCCGACCCAGAATCTCAAGATCAGCCGGGCCGAGTCGCTCAAGGCCACAATGAATGCAGGCGGCCAGCTCGCTACGGCGCTGATCCTCGGCGCCTCGGCCGATCGCCCGGCGAGGGCTCGATTTGGGGATGTCGCGCTGCACGGTGAGCGCATCGACATCGACATGACGCGCCAGTCGATGGTGGTGCCGGGCCCCGGTTCATCATTCATCCGGACCAAGGAGGACTTCAGCGGTCGCAAGCTGAGCGAGACGACGACCGTGAAGACGACCTGGAAGGACCGGATGGAGTTCCAACTTGAAAGGAATTACGGGGTCTTTCTCGGCGACATCGTCAGTCAGACTCCGAACTTCCGGCTCACGTCGGAGAAAATGACGGTTCGATTCAGCAATGCTCCGCCGCCTCCGCCGCGCAAGGCGCGCGGCGAGGTTTCGCCCTTCAAGTTGATGGCGGACGTGCGTGAGGAAGCCGGTTACGTCGGGGCGGTCTTTTCGACGCCGGTGGTCGCGGCGTTTACCGCGACGCGCCTGCTCTGCGGTTTGCCGCAGGAGCGGATTCTTGCCAAGTTTGGGGAAGTGTCCGGGGGTAAGGGCCGGGACGATCAAGTGACGCTCGCGGCGGTCGGAGGTCAGAGGAAACGACCGATCTACGTGGTTGCCGAAGGTCGCGCCGAAGCACTGAGCACGGAGTACGCGCCCGATACGCGGTTGGGGTTGCGCGGTCGATTGATGTCCCGAGTTCGCATCGCCGCGCCGCAGATCGCGGTCGATCTTGCCGCTGAACAGATGAACATCCCCAGCGCCGGCACACTCCTGATCGAGGACTACCAGTTTGATCCGCGAGAGCGAAAAAAGCAGTCGCAGGCCAGCGCCCAGGCGGCGCCGATGATGAGCAGCCTTCGAAGCGACGGTCCCAGCCAGACGGCGATTACCTGGCAGAACTCGATGGACTTCTTCGTGGACCGCAGCCTCGTCGTCTTCGACAAAAACGTGTCAATGGTCCACCGCAGCGGTCGGGAGATGGTGATGCAAGGCGCACTCGCGTCGGCGATGGGACTGGACGACGCTTCGCTTCAGCATATCGGCAAAGGGCGCATCGCCACGCTGCGATGCGGCAATCTCCTGCTGGAGTTCAAGACCGCGAAGAAAGAGCCGAAGAAGGGCAAATCCCAGGCCGGCGCCCGTGCCACGGATCTGGCACGTCTCATTGCCAAGGAGTCGGTTCACCTCAAGGAAGACACCAAGAGCCTGACCGGCGAACACCTTCAATATCTCGCCGATGCCGGGGAGACCCGACTCGAGGGGGCCAACAACTACGAAGCGACCATCATGGACGAGGAGGAAGGCTCCGGCCGATTCATGATGTGGCGCGGGCCGGTCTTGATCTGGGATCGAGCAAAGAATCGCATCGAAGCGCCGAAGGCCACCATTCGCACCAGCCGGCGATAGCGATTGACGGGGTACCGACAATCGCCATCGCCCATCGCTGATCTTAAGGACAGGATTCAGCGGCAATCAGGGCGTCAACGAAACCCTGAATATCGAGCGCGTTGAACTGTTGGTCGTTGTTGAAGTCGCCGCGGCAACAGGGCTGCTGTGTTTCGCACGCATCGCCGGTGCCGTCCTGGTCGGCGTCGGCCTGATCGGCATTGTAGATGGTTGGGCAGTTGTCACAGGCATTCGCGACGCCGTCAGCATCCTGATCCGGCTCATCGGGGTCGCAGCAGTCGCCGATGCCGTCGTTGTCGGCGTCTGCCTGGTCGGGGTTGAACACGGTCGGGCAATTGTCGGTCGAGTCGGGCACGCCGTCGGCGTCGAAGTCCCCCGGCAAACCGACGCCGAGGATCACACGCACTTGATAGCTGCCCGCGGTATAGCTATAGCCGACCACATTGACGAAGAAATCGCCGGCATCCAGGGCGGGCACATAATAGAGAACGCGCGCCCAATCGCCCTCAAACGTCGGTCCGCTAGTTGACCAACCGGCAAAACCCAAATAAGAGATTCCGTCCGTGGCATACAACGAACCGCCGGCCAGCCCGGAGTCGGGGCTGATCAGCGCCTTCACTTCGATTGCATACACGCGCTGCTGGACGGCTGTGAATCTGAACCAATCTTGATCACCACTGTGCCCGATCACGCCGCCCACCGGCGTACCGTCGGTCAGGAGCGCCGTTGCGGAGGCGAAGTCATCTGCATGATCGTCCGCAGGCGTCAGACCCAGATCAGTCACGGTCATTTCATACGAACCGCCACTATCTGCTGCTCCGCCATACACGAGCACAAAATGCGTTCCCCCGCCTCCGGATGGAATGCCGTACACCAGTCCACTCCACAGGCCCGGTCCGCCCGGCCCACCATTGGACCCGCTGGAGAAATCAAGCTGGTAAGGACCATCAAAGAGTACCGTGGCCGCAGTCCATGAGTCGGTGTGAGTCAATGCCCGAACCTGAATACTGTATGAATGGTCCGCCAGTCCGTTGAAGGAAAAATAATCATAGTCGCCGGGATAGTGTATGATGCCGTTTTGCACGGTCCCGTCGGTCGGCGCGGCTGTCGCACCGGACTGCATCCCGCTGTGATCGTCGGTTTGCAACCCGCGATCAGTGACGCCGACGTTCAGGTGCCCGACATCGGTGCCGCTCTGCGACGAGAGCTTGAGGAAATACGTCGTCGTCGCGGTCGCGATAAAGCTCAATTCGTTCTGGCTGTAATAGGCCCACTCAGCGACGATGGTCGTACAGTCCGCGTCGATTACTTGTGTTCGCTGATAAAACAAACCAGAGGACTGTAGCGTGGTCAACTGGTAGCGATTCCCCGCGACGACGGAGAGGCTTAGCCAATCTTCGTCAGAACCTGGATCGATGGTTACCGACGTAATGCTGCCATCCGCGGTGATGGCCGTGGCCGTGCCACAGGTGTCGCCGTGGTCGTCGCCGGCGCTAACGCCCATATCAGTCACGCGCACTTCGTAAAGGCCGGTGAGGTCCGGCCACCCATTGACGCGCACATACAGATTCCCTCCGGGGCCTGCTGGAACGTAGTAATCCGCCGACAGCCAGTCACCCGCCGGCCCGAGCGGTGGCGAATACGACCAGCCTGTAGCGGCGAGGGGTGTTGTTCCTTGATACAGCCCTGCCGCCGCATACACCGCCGCCGCCGTCGGCATGGCCCGTACTTCCATGCGATACAGATGCTGTCCTTCGCCCACGAAGCTGAACCAGTCAATATCGCCAACATAGTCGGTGGTCCCTGCGATTACCGTACCGTTCGTTAGAATGGGCGTGGCCCCGCCTTGGCCACCACTGTGGTCATCGATGTCCACTTCCTCGTCGGTCAGCCCAAGTTCGATGAAGCCCACAGACGCCGCCGCGGTCGAGGCAATGCGCACATAATATGTGCCGGTGGTCGGCGTCACGACGCTTCGCTCATTGGGGCTGTACAAATCCCAGGTGGCCACGACCGTCGCGCAGTCCGGCGCAATCACCTCGGCTCGGTAGTTGAAGTTGGTGGACGCGACAAAGGTCGTCGCCTCATACCGATGTCCGGCCACAGCGCTGAAGCTCAGCCAGTCCTCGTCGGTGACCGGATCGACGATAATCCCATGCCCCACCCCGTTGGCGCTGATCGCGGTCGCCGTCCCACAGGTGTCCCCGTGGTCGTCGAGCGCCAGGGCCGGCGAGGTCATGGCAATCGACCAGCAGGCAAGTACGGCGGTCGTTCGCAAGTGATTCATGGCTATCTTCCTTTCCTCGTTGAATTGGAATCATTCAGGTGCAACACCATCCGAGAGTCCCCGTGGCTCCCGGCAGAATTCTCGATGCCTTCCCAATTGCATCCGGCGAGCGTCAACGTGATTGCCCTTCTGCTTTCCCGAACAGGGCCTGGTGCATCGCCGTAACCCGCGCGGTCACCGTTCGCCCGAAGTCGCTAAGAATCCATGCGATGCAGGCACGTCTCGATTCACGCCGTTTTTTTTCTGTAACGGGCACCGGGAACCGTCCGAGAGCGGGCACAAGTCCCGATTTCGTAAAAGGCTTGCAGGCAAAAGAATTAAGACAAGACTTGAGGTCGGGGGCGGCAGCAGACCCACGTGATCGAGGGGGCCGTCTCATCCGAGACGACGAGTTCTACCGGTTGGGTGGCCGTCGTTTATGCACGAGTCGGAGGCTACCCGAGCAAACGACCGAGACGGACCACTAGTCGGCCGGAACGCAGCGGCCCCGGGCCCAGGCGCGGAGGGCGAGCATCCGTTCCGACATAGTCACCGAGAGCGGTGGTGAGCCCGCAAGAGCTCTCTGGATTGCAGCGGTGTCGATCTCCCGACCAGCCGCGAAGCCGTCGTGAAGTGCAGAGAGAATGGCCTGCTCGATCTCCGCGCCGCTATAGCCCTCGGCCGAGGAGGCAAGGGCCGCGATGTCGAACTTCCCCGGGTCGCGCTTACGCTTGTTAAGGTGAATGGAGAGAATCTCTCGGCGTGTCGGCTCTGAGGGCAGGTCAACAAAGAAAACCTCGTCGAAGCGGCCCTTGCGGAGCATCTCCGGCGGCAGCGCCTCGATATCGTTGGCCGTGGCGACGAGGAAGACCGGGGCGATGTGCTCCTGCATCCAGGTCAATAGCGAGCCAAACATGCGCTGCGAGAGCCCGCCGTCGCTGCTGCGGCTGGCGGATGAGGCGAATGCCTTTTCGATTTCATCAATCCATAAAATGATCGGCGCCATCGCCTCGGCCTGATGCAGCGCGTCGCGGAGGCGCCTTTCGGATTCGCCGACGTACCGATCGTAAAGCGCGCCGACATCCATGCGCAAGAGCGGCCGCTGCCACGCCGTGGCAATCGCCTTCGCACAGTAGCTCTTGCCCGCTCCCTGGACGCCGAGCATGAGAACGCCGCGCGGGGCGGAGATGCCGTAGGCGGCGGCCTCGTCGGTAAGGGCGTGGCGGCGAGTTTCCAGCCAGGACTTGAGGCGCTTCATCCCACCAAGCTGTTTCATGTCCGCAAGAGTCTCGACGTATTCGAGCAGGCCGCCGCGATGGACAAGCTGACGCTTTCGGGCAAGCACGGTGTTCAGGTCGGCCTCATCGAACTTGCGATCCTCGGCGACGGTCTCGGTGATGATCTGTCGAACCTGCCTTCGGGAGAGACCGGCGAGGTTGCGGATGATGGCCTGATAGGCGCCCTTGCTGATCTGCGTGTTCACTCGGCCTTCAAAGTTGATCTGCACAAGCGTATCGCGGATCAGGTTCTTCAGCTCGTTTTCATCGGGCAGGGCTATTTCCATTCGCAGGGCCTGTGCCGCGATGATCGGCGGAAGCTCGTCCTGATGATCGATGAGAATAAGATGACTCGAAGTGTCCCGGCAATGACGGATGACGTCACGGCAAAGACGCAGCGTGCGCTCGTCGCGCAGGTGGCCGGCGAGGTCGAGCATGATGTTGACGCTGACTTCTGACTGGCGGGTCATGTAGTAGAGCGCGGCTGCAGGGTGCTCGGTCTCGGGGATGGGCGGCTGACCGGCGACGAGGCCGTCGCGGACGCCGCCGACAATAGACCAGAGCCGCAGGGCGTAGGGCATGTTCGCGACAGCATTGCGCACCAGAGCAAGGGCGTCGTCTTCTTCGAGCGTCGGAATATGAATGCACGGGTAGCGCGAAGTCAGGAGTTGTCCGAAGCGCTGGAGATCGGCCGGATTCACGATGTCATCTTCAGGCGTCCCGAGCGCAAAAACAAGCCCACGGATTTGCGTCCGTGGGCCTGGAGTGGTTCATCGCTTTTGCGAAAAAATCGGCTGGGAATGGTTACTGCTTCTTGCTGGTGCCCTTCATTTCCATGGTGGTCTTGAAGCCCCAGACGTCAGTCTTTTTGAAAGTCCATTCGTGAGAGCCGTCGGCCGCAACCTTCATGGTGCCGCTGTTGACGCGAGCCTCGCCGGTCATGGGATCGCGCCCTGATCCCTTGGTAATCCAGGTGGAGGACTTGTCGTCATATCGCATTGAGCCTTCGCCGACGCTGCCCATGCTGTCAAACCAGTAGGTTCGGTACTTACCGGCGCCGGCGTCCCACGTCATGATCTCCATGCCCTGCATCTTGCCCATCTCGGGCATGTCGAACTCCATTTTGTTGATAATGACGGTCTTATCGAGATCCCATGACGAAGTGCCGGTGCCCTTGCATGTGGTGGTCTTTCCATCCATCTTCATTTCACATTCGCTCATCCAGGTGCCCACGAATTGATCGAGTCTGTCCAGTTCCGCCGCTCGTGGCGGCGGACCTTCATGCCCCTGCATGTTTGCGGCGGGCTGCTGGCAGCCGACCACGGTGAAACAAAGTGACAACACAAGCGATGACATTGCTTTCTTGAACATGTGATACTCCTGCGGCGACGAAGGGTGGATTCGGTGGCCGCCCGATGCGGCTGACACCGACCGGAATCCTAACACCACGCGGCGGGGCGTCAAATCGCCGTTCCAAACTGATGCCGGCCGTTGCGCGATGCAATGGAAAAGCCCACGGATTCGCATCCGTGGGCTTGCCATTTTTCCTATCTATGAGAATCGCCCGCAGACGTTGCTATTGCTTTTTACTGGTGCCCTTGCCGTCCATGACCTTGTTGAGCTTCCAGCTATCCCACATGGTGAATTGCCATTCGATGGTGTTGTCATCCACCATCTTCATGGTCCCTTCCGAACGCGCGGGCTGACCGGTCATCGGGTCCTTGCCGTGGCCCTCCATCTCCCAGAGACCGGCGGTCTTGTTGTATTCCATTTCCATCGTTTCGGTGTCGCCGTTGCTCATGAAATTCCAACCGTGGATTTCCTTCTCGTCCTTGTCCCACCCCATGATCCCTGCCATCTGCATCGTCTCGCCTTCGCCCATGTTCATTTCAGATCGGGAAAGGAGGAACTGCCGCCCGGCGATCCATTCAATTTGCTCGTTGTAAGTCGCCTTCATCGGCTTGGCGCCTTCTTTGGTATACATGGTCATTTCGCCGCTGCCATTCCAGTTGCCCACCCATTTGTCGAGCATGTCGAGCTCGGCCGGACGAGGCGGCGGCTTCATCGCCTGTTCCATGCTGGTGGTCTGTTGTTCGCAGCCGATGAGCAAGGTCATCGTCAAACAACTCATTGCGATGCCGATTGCTTTACGCGGGGTCATGGGAGGGCTCCTGCTTCAGGGTGTGAGAAGTGGCCCGCACGACGCGGGTGACCATTCGGAGCACATTCTAACCTCGGGAATTGCCCGGGAAAGCTCCTTGCCACCCCATGCCATTACCGGGCACAATCGCCGTTGTGAACGTCAAATCGCATACTGGCAGGCTGGAGATCGTCCACGGCTCAATGTTTGCCGGGAAGACGGAGCATCTGATTGCCCGGCTGCGGCAGGCGCGCAAGGATGGCCTTCGCGTTAAAGCGTTTAAGCACTCGATCGACAATCGCTACGACGCGACACACCTGGTCACGCACACGCAGGACCGCTTCGATGCCATCCCGGTCCCGGACGCGGCCGCGGTATTGGCCCAGTCGATGGACGCGGATGTGATCGCCATCGACGAAGGCCAGTTCTTCAGAGAACCGCTGGTGCCGGTGATTGAGGAACTTCTCGGCCGCGGCGTATCCGTGCTGGTCGCGGGCATCAGCAACGACGCATGGGGGCGGCCGTTCGACCCGATGCCTCAACTCATGGAGATGGCCGACGAAGTGGTGACGAAGTATTCTCCCTGCCGGGTCTGCGGCGAGCCGGCCGCCTTCACCCAGCGCATGAGCCCGGTGGACACGCTGCACATGGTGGGCGGTCTTTCGGATTACGAGCCGCGCTGCGCCGAGCACTTCACCCCGCTGCCGGGCCCCCCGGAGAGCCGGTGACATGGGTGTTGCACGCGGGCTATTAGGCATCGGGGTCTTGGTCTTCATGGCCTGGCTGCTCTCGTCGAATCGCCGGCGCTTTCCGGTCAGAATGGTCGTTTCGGCCATGGCGCTGCAATGGCTGCTCGCACTTCTGGTCCTCAAGACGGGCCCGGGCCGTGACTTCTTCGATGCGATCGCCCACGTGGTCACCGCAGTTCTCAGAGGCGCGGATGCGGGAGCGGACTTTGTCTTCGGCCCGCTGGCCGGGAACGATCCGGGCGTCACATGGAAGGCCATCGCGGGCATCAAGATCATGACGACGATCATCATCGTCGCGACCATTTCGTCGATCGGCTACCACTACGGCATCCTTCAGCGCGTGGTTTCGGCAATGGCCTGGCTCATGACGCGGACGATGGGCGTTTCCGGGGCCGAGGCATTGTCCGGCGCGGCAAACGTCTTCTTTGGGCAAACGGAGGCACCCCTGTTGGTGCGGCCATACATCAGCGGGATGACCCGATCCGAGATCATGGCCATGATGACCGGCGGCTTCGCGACCGTGGCCGCGGGGGTCATGGCCGTTTATGTGGAAATGCTCGGCCAGGGGGATCCGCAGCGGATGGTGTCGGTCGCACGGCACCTGATGACCGCTTCGCTGATGTCCGCCCCGGCCGCGTTCATGCTGGCGAAGATCATGGTGCCGGAGACGGGCACGCCGCAGACGGCGGGCACGGTGAAGGTGAAGCTGGAGCGCGAGACGCGCAGCCTCATCGACGCGGCAACGACCGGCGCCGGCGAGGGCATGAAGTTGGCGATCAACGTGTTGGCGATGCTCATCGCGTTCGTGGCGATCATCAAGGTCGTGGACATTGCCCTGACGGCGCTGGGCCACGTCTCGTTCATGGAGCCGGTCGTCGCGTCAATGGGGCTCAAGGAGCTCAACCTCGACGGGCTGCTCGGCCTGGCATTCTCGCCGGTTGCGTTCCTCGCGGGCGTAGACGGCGGCGACTATCGCACGTTCGGCGGCCTCTTGGGCAAGGCGATGGCGACGAATGAGCTCATCGCATATTCGTCATTGGGACAGATCATTCACGACGGCGGAATGAGTGAGCGCTCGGCGCTGATCGCGACTTATTCGCTATGCGGCTTCGCGAACCTCAGCAGCATCGGCATCCAGATCGGCGGCATCGGTGGGCTGGCCCCGGACCGCAGGGCCGACCTGGTGCAACTCGGCCCGCGCGCGATGCTCGGCGGGGCGATGGCATGCTGGATGACAGGCTGCATCGCGGGGGTGCTGGTGTAATCTGAGGGAATCGTGTCGCCCGAAAGACGAAGGTATCTCGGACTTCTGGTCTTCGTTGCAAGTTTTTCGGGCGGTATGCTTTGCTTTGACTCTTGGCGCGTATTTGCGTCAGTTAACCACACAAAGAGTTTGGCAGGCTGGTTCTTGGTTGGTGCCTATTTATGCGCCGGACTATTTGTCGGAGCCGCTGGGTATCTGGCAAAGACATTCTGGCAGACAAGAATTCCTAAAGGCCAATGCCAGACCTGTGGTTTCGATCTCACGGGCAATGAAAGTGGCATATGTCCCGAGTGCGGGAAGTCGATCGAGTAAGCCAATCATTGCGATTCGGTCGCAAAGTGATTTGGATCGAGGTCTGAATGCAAGCGCCGGAACTGTACGAACTGACAAGCCGGGCAATCGCGATCTCGGGATTGCCCAGATGGCCTGCGCCGGAAACCACGGGGCAGTTCGAGGGACTGCGATTCGTCCCCGCGGATCGCGACGAGCCCGCATCCTGGGTCATGATGTCATTCGGGGCTGAAGAATTGCCGGCGACCGGTGACAATGCTGGTCCTGAATCGCTTTTCGCTCTAGAGGCCTCAGCGATTGATTGGGACGAGGCGGTTCAGGTTGATGCCGTACTCGCGGCGCAAATCATTCGGGAACATCTCCGATCGCACCTCGGCGCGATGGGCTGGCAGGTTCAGATGAAGATGTCGCGCGGAAAAGCGGCGTGGCGACTGGCCGATTGCCTGGCGATCACAGAGGGCGGCGGCAATCGGCTGGATGACCATTACCCATCGGGTGACGACGAACTGGCCGTCCTTTGCGATTCGGTGACGGTTCTGGCGCGGCATGGGATGGGGTAGGACCGTCGGGGTGTCCATGTTTTCAGTCGCCCGTGAGAACTGGCGCGTCAGGCTCCTCGCTAATGTATTGGTGTTATGATGCAGCCGGTCATGCAGAGGAGAGGACGGATGGAATTCAGGATTCGTGGTGGGTTGCCGTGCGCCGCCTTGTGGACGGCCATGCTGTGGATTTCGGCGGCGGTCGCCCATGCTGCGCAAGCCCCGCATGTCAGTCACATTGACCAGTTAGTGCATGTAACTTCACCCGGCGATGCTGTGCTGTCGGGCCGCGCGTCGTCGGTCGGGGCGCCGTGCGACGCCTGCGATACTGACTGCGACGGCTTCCACGACATTCTGGATATCCAGCCCTTTGTCGAGACCCTGGTGCAGGAGGCGTCCGCCTGTTCGCCCTGCGGCGGAGACCTTGATGACAGCGGGTTCGTCGATGGGAGGGATATTCAACCGTTTATCGACTGCCTCCTTGCGCCGCCAGTGATCGGGGCTTGTTGCACCGGCTCGCAAACGTGTGCACTGACCATCGAGCAGAATTGCGCCGGCGTCTGGCTCGGCGAGGCAAGCACCTGCCAAACCGGCGAGTGCGCATTTGCTCAGTTGACCGCATACCGGCCCCAACACGGCGTAGGCTATTTTCCATTTGCAAAGACCGCCGTGAGCGAGGCCGACGAGGAAAGTTCATCAACCGGCCCTGGCATCCGCATCAACGCGCCCGGCGACAGCGATCCATCCGGCGAAGATGATCTCATTGAGCTGTTGATTGGAAACGCTCGGCCCGAAGTCCCCCTCGTGCTGCGGCGGACCCATAGCGCGCTTCGCCTGTGGACGACTCGAACGAAGCTCGTCGGCACGGAGGTCCTGTTCACGGGCGACGTGACGGGTGCACTCGTACTGACCGGCGGCACATCACTGACGCTCTGGGTCGAATGGGCCGAGGTGGTGCACGGCGTAGGTGATCTGCACCTTGAGCCGCTTGGCGGCGCGTACTCACTGGATACGATCCGATTCCACACCTTCCGGAGCATCGTGATGGCGCTGGGCGGTGAGGATCAGGTGCCCTCGGTTCCGGTCGATCCCAACAATGGAACAGCCGTCGTTGCGACCGCGCTGTATGGCCGGGGCTATGACGTTCATCTGTATGACGAGGACAACGTCTCGCCGAACGGGTCCGGAATCGTTTTGAACGAGGCGGTCACCGCGATAAGCAGCCGGCTCGTCGATGAGGTTTCCATTTTCGGCTACAGCCACGGCGGAGGCTCCACCTATGACCTCGCCGAGAGACTCGACAACGACCGTCCCGGCATCGGGCTGTTTGAAATCGCGGTGACTTCCTACGTCGATGGCGTTGAAAACGACTCGGACTTCGACGTTTCGCAGGAGCGACGCCGGCCGCCCAGCACGGCCTATCACGCCAATCACTACCAGGTCGGGACCTTAGGCGATTTCTTCCTTGATGGCGGACCCGTGCCCAGTTCCGATCCTCCGCCCAGCGGCCTGAACGTGGAGACGACGCCGTGGGGCGCGGGTGCGACGCATTTTCTGGTGGACGACTACGTGGAAGTCCGGAGTTTCATCGAGATCAATCTGGTTGCCCGCCTGGCACCGTAGAGACTGGAGACTTTCATGATACGCATCATCATCCAACTCGGTGCCGTTAGAGCCCCATCACCATGTTCGCGATGGTTCATCCTGGCAATGATTGCGACTGCTGTCGTCCTGAACGGTCCTCGCGAGCTGGAGGCTGTCGATGATCGCCCCATCGAGATCGTTCCGGACGACGCTTATCAGTCGGCCCTTTCGGAGCTGGTGGCTGCACCGGATCAGGCGACGTTTGACACTCGTATGGATCAGTTTGTTCGGCGCTTTGAGAAGGACGCGGATCGACTCATCCCGCAGTTAATGTGGCATGCGGCGCGACACCCGGGCGATTCGAAAAGCAAAGCACTCGTAGGCAGGGTCCTCGCGCGACTGAGCGCACCCAAAGAGGTCATCGTAGCCGCGCTCGCACCGCTATTGGACAATCAGGACGAGTCCATCCGGTCAAACGTAAGGAATCTGCTCCACGGCCTTGAAGATCAATCCGCCACGCGTCCACCGGATTTCTCGGCCTACCGCGCGATCATCGAGGCCGACACGCGTGCCGCGCGAGAGCCGCAGAACTCGCTCGTCCAATTCATGTATGACTCGGACCCCGGCATTGCCTTGCAAACCTTGGTTAGGGCATTTCAGCTTCGTGACCCTGATGAGATCAAGCCCATCCTGTGGGCCGAGCACATCGTCGCGGAGCTCTTATGGAAACGGCGGTATGGCTTCGTCGAACGCGACTTCGTTGATAACGCAACCCAGGGCGAGATCGCGCGACTTTCGATTCATCCGCGATGGTGGGTGAGAATGTACGCAGCAGCGATGGCCGCCGCGCATCCCGAGCTTGCTACGCCCGATGTGGTGAAACGACTTAAGGCCGACGCGGACGTTCGCGTGCGGGCAGTGCTTGTCCAACCAAAGGTCGAGGCCGCAAAGAAGCCCGGCGCGTAAAAAAGATCGAGGCGCGCGCCGATGGGTCGCGTGCCCGGGCGTTCGATTTGATTGACGCGAAATGGGAGCGCTGGGACGCCAGTAAAACTTTTCCTGGCCGGAATCCGCGTTTTCGAGCCCGCCAAACGGGACATGATCGAATGCCATTAAGTTAGGCCGCATCTCTTTGATTTCTCAGGCGTTTGCGCAATTCGTCTCTGGGTTGGTTCATTCGCTTGAACTGCTTGGGTCTGCGTTTGATGCATCGCGGTTCGATGCGACCGA
>Ga0268299_1001847_pt1 | contig 31114 bp, 30 predicted proteins | sample NOBtaG_FD_193484 | JGI IMG/M metagenome (GOLD analysis project Ga0268299, IMG submission 193484) | Activated sludge microbial communities from bioreactor in Nijmegen, Gelderland, Netherland - NOB reactor | ecosystem: Engineered > Bioreactor > Aerobic > Activated sludge | place: Netherlands...
CCCAGTTGTACAGCCGCTCGTCGAAGGCCTGCTGGAAGGCGATGCAGTCGGGGGTGGCGTGACGCGTGCCCTCGATCTGGAAGCGCAGCAGCTCGTCGATCGCGAGACGGTAGAGGCGCTCGACCTCGTCCGGCGGCGCACCCTCGACGGCGTCGCGCAGCGGCGTGTCGCCGACGTCCTCGAGCAGCACCAGGCCCTGCGCCGCGGCGTCGACGTAGACCTCCGGCACCGGCACCGCCAGACGCGCGAGGAAGCGGTGCACGTTGAGGAACGGCAGCTCGCGGGTCTCCGGCAGGACCGCGAGCTCGTCGGAGGAGATCGACAGGCCGCGATCGGCGAGCAGCATCACCACCAGGCTGGGCGGCGCATCGCCGCCCGAGGTGCGGGCGCGGGCGTAGCTGCGGGTGGACGCGTCGCCCGCCAGCGGCGCGAGCTGGTCGATGCGCGCGGCGGCGCCGAAGCGCTGCCTGAGCAGCGGCGCGAGACGGTCGGCGAGGGCGGCGACGTCCATCCTCAACCCTCCGGTGGCGCGAGCGGCAGGCGCGCGCCACCCGCAGGAAAGCCCTCGAGATAGCGGTAGAGCCCGCCGACGCCGTAGCCGCGCAGGCGATTGCCGTCCATCGTCAGACGGTAGCTGAAGGTCTCGCCGACGCCGTCGCCCAGCAGGAAGACGTTGACGGCCTCGCGCTTGGGCAGGGCCTCGTACTCGCTCGCGTGGATCGCTCCCGGGTAGCCCGCGGGGTGCATCTTGAGGATCACGGCGCCGAGTTGCTCCTTCGACATCTGCGCGCGCGCGTCGTCGGTGAGCAGCGCGTAGGCGGCGTCGAGATCCTGCCGCTGGAAGGCCGCGACCGCGAAATCGCGCGCCGAACGCGCCGCCGATCCGGGGTCGTGGCCGCAACCGGACACGCCGCTCGCCAGCACCGCGCCGACGAGCAGCGGCAACCATCGCGCTCGCAGGTTCCGCTCGCTCACGGCGAGAGGCGATAGCACAACGCGACGAGGAACGCCGCACGCTCCAACGCCGTGCGTCATCACCTTGACACGACCAGGGCCTTCAAATAACGAAACCGAGGCCGCGCACGCCTCCAGCGAGCGCGCGCTCGCCGCCGTCTATGATGTCGCAATACATGCCGATCCTGGTGACCTTCGCCCTCGCCGGCGTGGTCATGCTGGTGCTGCGCGGCGCCAACTACCTGCTCGCGCCGAAGTCGAACAACCCCATCCGCGGCGAGGCTTTCGAGTGCGGCAACCCGTCGAGCGGCAGCGCCTGGGGTCGGTTCTCGGTGAAGTTCTACATGACCGCCATCCTCTTCATCATCTTCGACGTGGAGGTGGTCTTCATGTACCCGTGGGCGGTCGTCTACCGCCAGCTCGGCTGGTTCGGTCTGGCGGAGATGCTGATCTTCATGGCCGTGCTGGGCGTCGCGCTGCTCTACGTCTGGCGCAAGGGTGCGCTCGAATGGGACTGAACGCGGACCCGATCCTGCCGCGCGTGAAGGAGATCCTCGGCGACGCGGTGCTCGATTCGCATGCCCAGGCCGGCGACGAGACGGTGGTCGTGTCGCGCGACCGCTGGCTCGACGCGCATCGCACGCTGCGCGAGCATCCGGAGCTCGGCTTCGACTTCCTCATGGACCTGACCGCGGTCGACCGGCTCGGCGAGGACGTGCGCTTCGAAGTGGTGACGCACCTCTACGCTTCCAAGACCCGTCGTCGCCTGCGCCTGAAGGCGCGCGTGCCGGAGAACGACCCGGCGATCGCCTCGCTCTGTCCGATCTGGAAGGGCGCCAACTGGCTCGAGCGCGAGGCCTGGGACATGTTCGGCGTCCGCTTCCTCGAGCACCCCGATCTACGCCGCATCCTGATGTACGAGGAGTTCGTCGGCCACCCGCTGCGCAAGGACTACCCCTTCGACAAGCGGCAGCCGCTCATCCCCGAGCGCGATCCGATCGAGCAGGGGTGGAAGCCCTCATGACGGTCCAGCCCTCCACGGTTCCGGTCGAAGTCGACGCCACCGACGAGATCATGGAGATCCAGATGGGGCCCTCCCATCCGGCGACCCATGGCACCGTCAAGTTCAACCTCAAGCTCGACGGCGAGGTGGTGGTCGACTGCGACGTCGAGGTCGGCTACCTCCACCGCGCCTTCGAGAAGATGGCGGAGAAGGGCACCTGGACGCAGGTGATCCCCTACACCGATCGCCTCAACTACGTCTCGCCCCTGATCAACAACGTCGGCTACGCACTGGCGGTCGAGAAACTGCTGGGCGTCGAGACCCCGGAGCGTTGCCAGTACCTGCGGGTGGTGATGAGCGAGATCTCGCGCATCGCCGACCATCTCACCTGCCTCGGCATGGCGGCGCAGGAGGCCGGTGGCCAGACCGCGGGCTTCCTGATGGTCGAGGCGCGCGAGATGCTGTGGGACATCGTCGAGGCGGTCACCGGCGCGCGCGTCACCGTGTCGTGGTGCCGCGTCGGCGGAGTGACGCACGACTTCCCGCCCGATCTCGACGGCCGCATCGTCACCGCCTTCGACCATCTGCGGGCGATCCTCGACGACTGCGACAAGCTGCTGACCCGCAACCGCATCTTCTACGACCGCATGGCGGGGATCTCGGTCCTCTCGCAGGAGGACGCGGTCTCCTACGGCCTCACCGGGCCGCTGCTGCGCTCGACCGGGTTCAGCTACGACGTCCGCAAGCACCAACCCTACCTGGTGTACGACCGCTTCGATTTCGAGGTTCCGGTCGGCACCAAGGGCGACAACTACGACCGTTTCTACGTCCGCTTCCTCGAGATCCAGCAGAGCATCCGCATCGTCGAGCAGGCGATGAAGCAGTTGCCGGGGGGTCCGGTGAAGATCACCGACCCGCGCATCGTGCTGCCCGAGAAGCGCGAGGTCTACTCGAACATCGAGGGCCTGATGAACCACTTCAAGCTGATCATGGAGGGCATCAAGGTCCCGCGCGGCGAAGCCTACCAGGCGGTCGAGGGCGGCAACGGCGAGCTCGGCTTCTACATCGTCAGCGACGGCAGCGGCCGGCCCTACCGCGTGCGCGTCCGCCCGCCCTGCTTCCTCGGCATGGGGGCTCTGGGCGAGATGATGCGCGGCATCATGATCGCCGACATCATCACCACCTTCGGCATGATCAACATGATCGGCGGAGAGTGCGACCGCTGAGTCCGCTCCCGCCGACCCCGCTCTCGACCGATTCGACTCCGATGGCGCTCCAGTTCTCCGAAGCGACGCTCGCCAAGTATCGCGACCTCCTCACCCGCTACCCGCAGCGCCAGGCGGCGCTGCTGCCGACGCTGTGGCTGGCGCAGCAGGAGTTCGGCTGGCTGTCGGAGGAGGCCCTGTCCTACGTGGCCGACCTGATGGAGCTGCCGGCGGCGCGGGTCGCCGGCGTCGCGTCCTTCTACACGATGTACTACAAGCAGCCGGTCGGGAAGTACCATCTGCAGGTGTGCCGCACGCTCTCGTGCGCACTGCGGGGGTCGAACGACATCACCGGCTGCATCGAGAAGCACCTCGGCATCAAGGTCGGCGAGACCACGCCGGACGGCAAGTTCACGCTCAGCGAGGTGGAGTGCCTGGCGTCGTGCGGCACCGCCCCGATGCTGCAGCTCAACGAGGACTACGTCGAGAACCTCACCGTCGAGAGCACCCTCGAGCTGCTCGACCGGCTGGCCAAATCATGATCCCGCAGGGCGCGCTGGAGTCTTCGCATGTGGATTGAGATCGGCATCGCCGCGATCAAGTCGCTCGTCGTCCTGCTGATGGTGCTCCAGCTCGCCGGCGCGCTCGGCTGGGTCGAGCGCAAGGGCAGCGCGCTGATCCAGGACCGCATCGGCGCGAATCGCGCCGGCATCCCGCTGTTCGGCACGAACATCACGCTGCAGGGGCTGATCAACACTCTGATGGCGGACCCGTTGAAGATGCTCACCAAGGAGGACGTCGTGCCGCACGGCGTCGACCGGCTGCTGCACACGTTGGCGCCACTGGTGACGCTCTTCCCGGCGCTTGTGACGTTCGCGATCATCCCCTTCGGCGACGTCCTCGTGGTCGGCGACCGCGAGATCAACTTGCAGGTCGCGCGCCTCGACGTCGGCATCCTCTACGCCCTGGCGATGGTGTCGCTCGGCGTCTACGGCGTCGTCCTCGGCGGCTGGGCGTCGAACAACCGCTGGTCGCTGCTCGGCGGCATCCGCGGCTCGGCCCAGATGATCTCGTACGAGGTCGCGATGGGCCTGGCGGTCGTCTCGATGATCCTGCTCTACGGCACGGTCGACCTGCAGACGATGGCGCACGAGCAGGGCCACCTGATCGGCGGCTGGCTGCCGGGCTGGGGGATCCTCTACCAGCCGCTGGCGTTCGTGATCTTCCTCACCGCCGGCATCGCCGAGAGCAAGCGCGTGCCCTTCGACCTGCCGGAGAGCGAGTCCGAGCTGGTGAGCGGCTTCTTCACCGAGTACTCCGGCTCGAAGCACATGATGTTCTTCATGACCGACTTCATCGAGGTCATCATCGTCGCCGGCTTGGGCGCGACGCTCTTCTTCGGCGGCTGGCAGGTCCCCTGGCTCTACCGCGACGGCTTCCACCTTCCGGGCGGAACGCTGATCGAGTTGCCCAACCTGGTGGTCGCGCTGCTGCAGGTGGCGTCGTTCACCATCAAGGTGCTGGTGCTGTGCTGGTTCCAGATCATGGTCCGCTGGACGCTGCCGCGCTTCCGCTACGACCAGCTCATGAACCTGGGCTGGAAGGGAATGCTGCCGCTGGCGCTGGCCAACGTCGTCGTCACCGCGATCGCGGTGCTGCTGGTGCAGGACGCATGAGCCTCGGGGTCTTCGTCGTCCTGGCGCTCTTCATCCTCGGGTCGGCCCTGGGGGTGATCCTCGCCCGCAACCCGGTGCGCAGCGCCATGTGCCTGGTGATGACGCTGTTCTTCCTGGCGGTGCTGTATCTCTTCCTCGACGCCCACATGGTCGGCACCCTGCAGGTGATCGTCTACACCGGCGCCATCATGGTGCTGTTCCTGTTCGTGATCATGCTGCTGAACCTGCAGACCGACCCGGAGGAGTCGAGCGCGACGACGACGCTGTCGGCCGCCGGCGGGCTCTGTGCCCTGTTCGTCGGGCTGCTGATGTACCTCGTCGGCAACGTCGAGAACGTCCCCGAACCGGCGCGCGATGGCTTCGGCTCGATCCAGAGCGTCGCCGAGGCGCTGTTCCTGCGGCTCATGCTGCCCTTCGAGATCACCTCGGTGCTGATGCTGGTCGCCATCATCGGCGCCGTGGTGCTGGCGAAACGGAAGATCCAATGACCGAGATGGTGCCGACGAACTACTACGTCTTCCTCGCCGCCGCGCTCTTCGGCATCGGCACCGCGGGCGTGCTGACGCGCCGCAACGTGATCGTCATCTTCATGTCGATCGAGTTGATGCTGAACGCCGTCAACCTGGTGTTCGTCGCCTTCGCGCGCCACTTCCAGTCGGCCGAGGGCCAGGCGATCGTGTTCCTGGTCATGATCGTCGCCGCCGCCGAGGCGGCCGTCGGTCTGGCGATCTTCATCTCGATCTTCCGCAACCGCGAGACCCTCAACGCGGACGAGATCAATCTCCTCAAGGGTTGAGGCCGGCATGCTGACGATTCCCGAGACCTCCTGGCTCGTCGTCCTGCCGACGCTGATCGTCGTCGGCACGGGCCTGCTGATCCTGCTGGTGGATCTGTGGAGCGAGGGCCCCGACCGCGATGGCCTCGGCTGGCTCGGCATCGCGGGCCTGGTGGTCACCGGCATCGCCTCGGTGGCGCTGTGGAACACCCACGAGGTCAGCTTCTCGGGCGGCATGGCGGTCGACCGCTTCGCCCTCTTCTTCAACCTGCTGTTCTGCCTGGGGGGCATCCTCGCGCTGCTGATGTCGATGAACTACCTCGAGAACACCGACATCCGCGTGGGCGACTACTACTCGCTCACGGTGTTCTCGATCTCCGGCATGGTGATGATGGCGGCGGCGACCGACCTGATCGTCTTCTTCCTCGCGCTCGAGGTGATGTCGATCGCCATCTACGCCCTCTCCGGCATCTGGCGCCGGCAACTGCGCGCCAACGAAGCGGCGCTCAAGTATTTCATCAGCGGCGCCTTCGCCACCGGCTTCCTGCTCTTCGGTATCGCCCTGATCTACGGCGCCACCGGCGCGACCGACTTCGCCACGGTGCAGGAGAAGCTCGCCGCCGCGCCACCGGAGTTGCGCGGAATGGCGACGGCCGGCATGGCCCTCCTCCTGGTCGGTTTCGGCTTCAAGGTCGCGGCCGTGCCGTTCCATTTCTGGGCCCCCGACGTCTACGAGGGCGCGCCGACCTCGATCACCGCCCTCATGGCGGTGGGCGTGAAGGCCGCCGCCTTCGCCTCCTTCGCGCGCGTCTTCACCGACGCACTCGGCCCGCTCATGCCGGAGTGGCGCGAGGTGGTCGCCGCGCTGGCGCTGCTGACCATGGTCGTCGGCAACTTCCTGGCGGTGCTGCAGCAGAACATCAAGCGCATGCTCGCCTACTCGAGCATCGCCCACGCCGGCTACCTGATGGTCGGCCTGGTGGCGGTGAACGACGGCGGCGGCGCGGCCGTGCTCTTCTACCTGCTGGCCTACACGCTGATGAACCTGGGCGCGTTCGCGGTGGTGATCGCCGTCGGCCGCCGCGGCCAGCCGAACGAACAGATCGACGACTACGCCGGTCTCGGCTTCCGCTACCCCGGCCTGGGGGCGGCGATGAGCATCTTCATGCTCTCGCTCGCGGGCTTCCCGCCGCTGGTCGGCTTCGCCGGCAAGCTCTACATCTTCTCGGCGGCGGTGCACGCCGGCTACGTCAAGCTCGCCGTGCTCGGCGTCCTCAGCAGCGTCGTGTCGGTGTACTACTACCTCGGCGTGCTGGCGAAGATGTACATGGCGGAAGGCACGACCCTGCTCGATTCCCCCTCCTCGCGCCCCTACCTGTTCGCCTGTCTGCTGATCGCCGCCGCCGGCACCGTGCTGGTCGGCGTGTTCCCCTCGTCGGCCTACGAGCTGGCGCGCCAGTCGTTCGCCGCCCTCGGCTGACCGATCGACCGGGTCCGCCCGACGCCCCGGTCGCGCCCCGCGTTGTCCGTCCGCGCGATTTGTGGTTAACGCCCCCTCTGTGGAGGGACTCATGAGGGCTGCGACGAGAATGGGATTGGCGACGGTGGCGCTCTGCGCGGTGCTGCTGTTGCACGGCTGCGGTGTCCGCATCAGCCTCACGGGACCGAGCAACGTCGGCCCGGGGGGGCAGGTGCCCTACTCGCTGGCGCTCGAGAACCCGAGCGCCTGTCCGGTGGGCGACGTCGAGGCGATCGTCATTCCGTTCGTCCGAATCCCGGAGATCGAGGTCGACGGCGACCCCGACCTCGAGGATCTGTTCGTCGAGTTCCTGCGCGCCCTCTGCACCGGGCAGCCCTTCGAGCTTCCGGACGGGATCACGTGTCGGATCGAGGAAAACGAGATCATCTGCGAGGTCCCGGACGGACAGGCACCGCCGGGCGGGCCGTTCACCGTCTCCACTTCCAAGGGCCCGATGCTCGAATGCCAGGGCGGCAGCACCAGCTTCCGGTGCAGGATCGCCTCCGGCGCGCTGTCCTCGGCCCTCGCGACCACCGCCGCCCTGCAGACCTTGAACTGCATGGAAGTGGGTAGTGTGGTCGAGTGCGAGGCGGGCCAGATCGACGGCGGCCAGACGCTCTCGTCGAACTTCTCCGTCACCGCGCCCTCCGGACCGGGCACCTACCAGACCTTCGTCCTCGCCGGCGCCGACCAGCTCGGCGTCTGCACCTCCGCATCGAGCGCCGCCGGCGCCCCCTGCGACAGCGACGCCGACTGTCCCGGGGGCACGATGGACGACTGCGCCAGCAGCGTCTGCGTCAACGACACCACCATGGCCGCCGGTGCCGGCTGTGAAGACAGCGGCGACTGCGCCATGGGCGAATCCTGCGTCGCCTGCGACGCCAACCAGGAACTGCTCCTGCCCGTCGCCTGCCAGCAGATCACCGTCGGCACGCCGGCGCCGGCGATGTCGCCGGTCGGCCTGGCCGCCAGCGTCCTGCTCATCCTCGCGCTCTCCGCCTTCGCGCTCCGTCGCCGCGTCGGCTGACCGCCGGTTGCACCTTCCATGGCGCCGTGTCAGAGCACGGCGCCATGGAAGACCGCGTCGAGCCGACCCTGCTGCGCTGGGAGACGCTGACCAAGCGGAAGTTCGACCAGCTCGACAAGCAGCGCTGCGTCGTTCTGGTCACCTGCTCGCCGCTCGAGGTCCACGGTCCGCACCTGCCCCTCGGCACCGACGCGCTCGAAGGCCAGGGGCTGGCGCTGCGCATGCTGCGCTTCCTGCCGCAGCCGTACCGCTCCTACACCTACCTCCAGCTCCCCTTCATCTACGCCGCCTCCGACACGCTGCCGCATGCCGGCTCGCTGTTCTTCCGCCCCTCGACCACCATCGCCGTGCTCGAGGATCTCGGCCGCTCGCTCTCGGCGCAGGGCTTCCGGAACATCATCGTGTCGAACTTCCACGGCAGCCCGCGCCACTTCCTGGCGATCGAACAGGCCTGCGACACCGTCAGCCGCGAACGAGACGTGCGCATGGCGTGCATCTTCTCGATCCTGCTCAGCCGGCTGACGGGCGGCGGCTCGGACCTGTACACCGTCCTCGGCAGCCTGCCGGGCGTGAACCCCGAGGACTTCGTCGGCGACACCCACGGCGGCCTGGTGGAGACCTCGCAGCTCCTCGCCCTGCACCCCGAGTGGGTCGAGCGCGACTACGGCGAGCTGCCGCGCCGCACCGTCGATCTCTGGCTCGCCGAGAACGGCGAGGCCAAGCCCGAGGTCGAACGCGGCAAGCCGGCCGGACTGCTGAAGATGATCGCGTCCTTCCGCGCCGGGCTGCGCTTCTTCCGCCAGGAGACCTACTCAGGCGCGCCGGCGCGCGCCTCGGCCGAGCTGGGCGAGAAGATCCTCGACACGCTCGCCGAGAAGGGCGCCCAGGCGCTGTGCGAGATCCTCGACGGCAGCCTGCCGCGCGAACAGTGGCACTCGCCCCTCTGGGACAAGCGCTTCGTCTTCATCAACCCGTGGATGGTGCGCCTCTTCAACCGCCTGCTGCACATTCCCGACGGCGTCGCCTGAGCCGCGGATGGCGTACCGCTCCGCTCTGCGCAATCCCTGGTGGATCCCGCCCTTCCTGGGAGGCGTCCCCGAAGTCGAGCCGCGCCTGATCAGCCTGCTCGGGCTGGTGTCGCTGGCGCTCTTCTTCGAGGCCTACGACAATTCGCTGCTGACCTCCGCCCTCAAGTTCATCGCCGCCGACCTGGAGATCGCCGGCGGCGATCTCGGTCGCTACCTCGCCTTCATCCGCCTCGGCTCGCTACCCGCCTTCGCGATCGTTCCGTTCGCCGACCAGATCGGACGCCGGCGCGTGTTTCTGGCGTCCGTCATCGGCTTCAGCCTCGGCACCTTCGCCACCGCCTTCGCCCAGAACGCGACACAGTTCGTGGCGCTGCAGATGGTGACGCGCACCTTCATGATGTCGGCCGGCGCCATCGCCTTCGTCATCGTCACCGAGGAGTATCCGGCGGCCTACCGCGGCTGGGCCATCGGCATGCTGGGCGCGCTCTCCTCCTGCGGCCACGGCTTCGGCGCCGGCTTCTTCGCCGCCATCCACTACCTGCCCTACGGCTGGCGTGGGCTCTACGCCCTCGGGCTGATGCCCCTGCTCGCGCTGCCCAGGCTGCGCCGCAACGTGAAGGAGACGGCGCGCTTCCAGCGCCACCAGAAGTCCCTGGCGAGCTCGGGGCCGTCGCTCGCCGGCTGGCTTCGTCCGGTGCTCAGCCTGGCGCGCACCTACCCCGCCCGCGCTCTCGGCCTCGCCCTCGTCGGCCTGCTCTTCTCCGTCGGCGAGGCCTCGGTGTTTCAGTTCACCGGCTACTTCACCCAGACCGTGCACGGCTGGACGCCCGGGGAGTTCTCGTTGATGTTCATCGGCGGCGGCGCCGTCGGCATCATCGGCAACGTCGCCGCCGGCCGGCTGGGCGATCGCGTCGGCCGGCGCAGGGTCGGCTTCGCGTTCCTCGCCCTCTTCCCGCTCTTCGCCTGGACCTTCTACCACGGCCCGGGATGGAGCCTGCCGCTCTCGTGGGCCGCCTTCGTTTTCTGCAACACCGCCGGCGGCGTGGTCGTGCGCGCGCTCTCGACCGAGCTCTTCCCGACCTCGTACCGCGGCACCGCGGCCGCCTGGCTGTCGGTGGTGCAGACGATCGGCTGGGCCGCCGGCCTCGCCGTCGTCGGCGCCGGCACCTACGAAGCGAGCGACATCGCCGGCATGACCAGCCGGACCTCGCTGATCGTGCTGGTCGCCGCCCTCACTCTCCTGCTCCTGCCGGAGACCAACCAACAGGAACTGGAGAGCATCAGCGCCGACGAAGAGGAAGCGATCGACCGGGCGACGGGATGATGCGGCCGCAGCGGCTCGCCGACGACTCCGCGCCGAGCGACCGCGCCGACGTCGCCATCGTCGGCGGCGGGGCTGCCGGCCTGGCGGCGGCGATCTTCGCCGCCGAGCGCGGCGGCGCCGCCCGGCGCGTCACCGTGCTCGACGGCGCCGCGACCCTGGGCGCGAAGATCCTCATCTCCGGCGGCGGGCGCTGCAACGTCACCCACACCGCCGTCCGTCCCGAGGACTTCAACGCGCCGCGCACGCTGGTGCGCAACGTCCTCGCCGGTTTCCGCCAAGAGGAGACCGTGCGTTGGTTCGAGTCGCTCGGCGTCCGACTGGTGCGGGAGGAGACCGGCAAGCTGTTCCCGGCGAGCAACCGGGCGCGCAGCGTGCTCGACGCTCTGCTGGCCCGCTGCGCGGCCCTCGGGGTGCGGATCCTCACCGGACATCGGGCCGAGTCGATCGTGCGCGAGAACGGCCGCTTCCTGGTGCGGCACTCGCGTGGCACGCTCGCCGCCGCGCGCCTGATCCTCGCCACCGGCGGACGCTCGCTGCCGCGCACCGGCAGCGACGGATCGGGCTGGTCGATCGCGCGCGCGCTGGGCCACACGGTCACCGCGACCCACCCCGCCCTCGTGCCCCTGCTGCTGGACGGCGGCTTCCACGGCGAGCTGTCCGGCCTCTCGCACGAGGCGGAGCTGAGCGTCCACGCCGGCGGCCGTCTGCTCGACCGGCGCGCCGGCAGCCTGCTGTGGACCCACTTCGGCATCAGCGGCCCAGTCGTGCTCGACGCCAGCCGGCACTGGGTGATCGCCCAGGCGCAAGGGCAGGACCCCGAGTTGCGCTGCAATCTGCGACCCGACTCCTCCTTCCAGGCCGTCGAGGCGGAATGGCTGGGCGCCGCCCGTTCGCACCCGCGCGCGACCGTGCGGCGCGTCCTCGCGCGCCACCTGCCCGAGCGGCTGGCCGAGGCCCTGAGCCGTGCGGCCGGGGTCGCACCGGGGCGCACGGTCGCCGAGCTGACGCGGGAGGAGCGGCGCGCGCTCGTCCGGCACGGCGTCGAGCTGCGTCTGCCGGTCGCGCGCGCCCGCGGCTGGGATTTCGCCGAGGTCACCGCCGGCGGCGTGCCGCTGGGCGAGATCGACTTCCGCACCATGCAGTCGCGGCTCGTGCCGGGTCTCTACCTCGTCGGCGAGATGCTCGACTGCGACGGCCGCATCGGCGGCTTCAATTTTCAGTGGGCCTGGACCACCGGCCACCTCGCCGGCATCTGGAGTGCGGCGTGAAGCGCCGCTCTGGCGCAGCCGCCGTGCGCTCGGAGGACCGAAGCCACAATTCCCTTGTCGGCCGCGCACAGAAGTGCCAAGGACGATCATGACCGCGCGTCGCTTCGCTGGCATCACCGTCGTCCTCGCTCTGCTCGCGCTGCACGTACCCGCCCGGGCGCAGGCGCCGGCAACGGCGCAGATCCCGGCCAGCGGGCAGCGCGCCTGGATCGATCCCGCCACCGGCGAACTGGGCGCGCCACCGCCGGAGGCGCTCGCAGCGGAGCCAGCGGGCGGCGGCGCAGCCGCACCCTGGGTGGTGGAGCCCGGCTGGACCAGCGCCGGCGGCGTCATGATCGACCTACGCGGGCGGCCGCTCTACTCGTTCGAGGCAAGGCTCACGCCCGAGGGGGAGGTCGTCACCGATTGCGTCCGCCAGGGGGAGTGACCGTGCGGCGCGCCCTCCTCGCCGTCGTTCTCACCCTCGTCGCCAGCGCGCCGGCGGCTGCCGCGACCTTCGCGATCACGAACCGCGACGGCGCCGGCGAGGGCCTGAACGACGCAACCGCGGTCGCCCCGGTCGGCGGCAACCCCGGCACCACCCGCGGAGCCCAGCGCCTGCGCGTGCTCGAGCGCGCGACGGAGATCTGGGGCGATCTGCTGGAGAGCACCGAAACCATCCGCATCGATGCCAGCTTCGACCCGCTCACCTGCCAGTCGAACAGCGCTCAGCTCGGCTTTGCCGGGCCGTCCGGGCTGACGGCAGAGTTCCAGGGAGCGCCGCTGGCGAACACCTGGTACCCGGCGGCGCTCGGCGACGCGGTCGCCGGTCGCGACCTGGCCCCGGGGGCAAGCGACATCCAAGCGATGTTCAACAGCAACATCGACACCGGCTGCTTCATGGGCGCACCCCAGGGCTGGTACTACGGCCTCGACGGCGCGCCGCCTCCGGGGCAACGGGCGCTGCTGCTGGTGGCGTTGCACGAGTTGGCGCACGGCCTGGGGTTCATCCTGACGACCAACCTGCAGACCGGGGCGCAGCCGCAGGGTTTCGACGACGTCTACAGCCGCCTGCTCGAGGACCACACCACCGGCAAGCTCTTCCCGCAGATGAGCGACGGCGAGCGGCTGGCGGCGCTCACCCGTGACGGCGATCTGCACTGGACCGGGCAGCGCGTGCGCGCGCGCAGCGGCATCCTCAGCGAAGGGCGCACCGGGGATCACGTCCACATGTACGCCCCAGCGATGGCCCAGGCCGGCTCCTCCGCCACCCATTTCGACGTCACCCTCACCCCCAACGAGCTGATGGAGCCGTTCTTCACCGCGGACCCGACCCGCCAGCTGACCGAGGCCCTCTTCGCCGACATCGGCTGGACCCTGCAGGGCGAGGTGCCGACGGCCACGGCGACGGCGACTCCGAGCGCGCCGCCGAGCGCGACCCTCACCCGCACGCCCTCCGCCAGCTCGACCGCGACGCCGACCTTGCTCCCGGCGACGGCGACGCGCACGGCCACCGCGCCAGCGACGGCGACCGCCTCGGCCACACGCTCGCCGACGCCACGTCCGACGACGGCTCCCGGCGACCCGGGCGATGCCGACTGCGACGGGCGCCTACGCGTCGCCGACGTTCTCGCGCTCGTGCGGGCGATCGGCGCCGGCGGCGAACCCGCCTGCGCAGGAGCGGACGCCGACGGCGACGGCGACGTCGATGGCGACGACCTGCAGCGCACGCTCGCCGCGCTTTTCGACTGAAGCGAACGCTCAGGAGCGGAAGATGAAGTAGACGGCGCCGGTGATGCAGAGCGCCGCCCACAGGTAGTCGAGCTTGAGGGACTGTCCCATGAAGAAGATCGCGAAAGGGACGAACACCGTGAGGGTGATGGCCTCCTGCAGGATCTTCAACTGTGGCAGGCTGAGCGCGCTGTAGCCGATCCGGTTGGCCGGCACCTGGAGGGTGTACTCGAAGAAGGCCAGGCTCCAGGAGAAGAGCACCGCCATCCACACCGGCTTGCCGATCAGCTCGCGCAGGTGGGCGTACCAGGCGAAGGTCATGAAGACGTTGGCGAGGGTCAGCAGGGCCACGGTCTTGAGGAGGATCATCGCGGTTGGCTCTAGCCACTCCTTTGGATTAGGGGAAGCGCCATGATCATCGTGATGAAAGCCGACGTCCTGCCCGGGTCACCCGAGGTCGAGCAGGTCGTCCGCACCGCCGAGCGCTACCCCAACGTCCACGCCGAGGTCCGCACGATCCAGGGCGCGACCCGCACCCTGACCGAGATCTATCTCCTCGGCTCGACCGCGCAGATCCCGCTCGAGCCGTTCGAGGAGTTCGACGCCGTCGAGAAGTGCATCCGCATCCGGGAGCGCTATCGCTCGATCGGCCGTCACGAGGGCCAGGCCGTCGAGGTCGGCTTCGAGTACAACGGCGTCCGCTTCAGCCAGGACACCTTCCACGTCTTCCCCGGGGTGTGCGCCGTCGACACGCCGGAGAACCTCGAGGAGATGTTCCGCGCCCTCCGATCGGAGGGCATCGAGACGACGCGCGCCGGGGCGTACAAGCCGCGCACCAGCCCGTACGACTTCCAGGGCCACGGCAAGGCCTGCCTGCCGTGGACCTTCGAGCTCGCCGGCAAGTACGGGCTCAAGGTCATCGCGATGGAGATCGTGCACGAGGGCCAGGTGCAGGAGATCCGCGACGCGCTCCGTCTGGCGGGCAACCCGACCGGTGTCATGCTGCAGATCGGCACGCGCAACGCGCAGAACTTCGAGCTGCTCAAGGCGGTCGGCCAGCAGCACGAGTTCCCCGTCCTCTTCAAGCGCGGCATGGGCATCACGCTCGACGAGTCGCTCAACGCCTGCGAGTACCTGGCCGCCGGCGGCAACCACAAGATCATCTTCGGCCTGCGCGGTATGAAGACCAACCTCGGCGACCCGCACCGCAACTTCGTCGACTTCGGCCTGGTGCCGACGGTGAAGCGCATGACCCGGCTGCCGGTGTGCGTCGACCCGTCGCATTCGGTGGGCAAGCGCGTCGTCGCGCCGGACGGCATCCTCGACATCGAGCACGTCACCGCCCAGGGGATCATCGCCGGCGCCAACATGGTGCTGGTCGACTTCCATCCCCACCCCGAACAGGCCCTGTGCGACGGCCCCCAGGCGATGCTGTTGAGCGAGCTGCCGACCTTCCTGCGCGACGCCGAGATCGTCCGCGAGGCCTACCTCAAACGCAGGGCGCTGAAGTGATCTGGAGTGCGGCCTGAAGCGCGCTCCGGCTCCGTCCGTTCTCCTGAAGCGGCGAGCTTCGCCGCTCGACCCGAGCCCTCGTTGACCGACCGGACCGGCTCGCCTATCGTTGCCGGGCGCTTCCGCCCATGCCAGCAGTGCCAGCAGCCCTCGCCGAGATCGAGGACCGGCTCGCGGAGATCCGCTATCGCCTCAACCGCCGCACCCTGGTCTCGGTCCTCTGCCCGATCGTCGCCGCCCTCCTCGTCGTCGCCGCCCTGATCACCTGGAGCGCGGCGCGCGGGACGGCCGAGTCGTTCGCGATCGCCCTCTGGGCCGGCGGCGCCGCGGCCGCGATCGTCCTCGCCTGGGGCGCGCTCAGCCTGGCGAACCGCTGGCTGTCGCTCGCCGAGGTCGCGCGGCTCGCCGACGAGCGCGCCGGCCTGCGCGAGCGCCTGTCGACGGTCCACTGGCTGGCGCGCGCCGGCAACCCGTCGCCCCTCGCTCCCGTGCTGATCGTCGATACCTTCGAGCAGCGCGCGCGCTGGCAGGCGTCGGCGATCGTTCCGCGCCGATTCCCCTGGGAGATCGGCGCGCCGCTCGCGGCCCTGGCGCTCCTGGGAGCGGCTCTGTTCCTCGACGAACCGCTGCTGCCGTCGCTGGAGGAGTTGCTGAAGAACCAGCCGCGCACCGAGCACCAGATGGAGATGGCGGTGCCCTTTCCGCCACCGCCGCCGACGCCGATGGACACGGCGCAGGCGAGCCTCGACGGCGAGCCGCTGTTGGAGGCTGCCAGCGAGGGCGAGGGCGACGCCGGCGCACTCGGCCTCGAGCCGGGCGAAGGCGCCGGGCGCGCGGCTACCTCCGCGGCGTTGACCGAACAGGTGCGCGACGCGATCCGCAAGGCGTTGCAGCGCTTCGAGGAGGGTGAGGGCAAGCGCGATCTCGCCAAGGCCCTCCCGGGAAGCGACGCCGACCTGACGCGGGGCGACCTGCCACCGCAACCCGGCGCCTTCGACCTCGCCAGCTCGCGCCAGGCCGGAGCGCGGAAGGCGGGCACCGAGCCCCGCCCGAGCGCAGCGGCGGAGAAGGCCGCCGCCGCGGCGGGAGCCGAGGCGGAAGCGAAGAAGCGGGGGCGCGACGCCAGCGCGAGCGTCGACCCCGAGACCGGCCTGCCGCGCGGGCAGAACGATCGGCCCAAAGACGATCGCCGCGCCGTCGCCGCCGAGCCCTACGAGCCGCGCCCGGAAGACGGCGACGTCGCCGCCATGCCCGGCACGGGCGACGCGCCCGAGACGCAGTACGGGGCAGGCGGCGAGGGACGCGAACAGGATCGCCCGGCGGACGAGGCACGCGTGCCGGGCACGTCCGACCCCCGTGCTCGGGCCAAGCCGGGCGATGCAGCGGTCGCCGGCGACCTACGCGGCGAGGGCAAGCAGAAGGGCGGCGCGTCGGCCTCCGCCGGCGCGGGGTCCGAAGGCGAAGGCGGCCTGTTCGCCAAAGCGGGCGGGGAGGGCTCGAAGCCGCTCGCCGGCGCGCCCAAGGGGACCTTCAAGCTGACCCTCGGATCCTTCCTCACCGCCGGCCCGGGCGCGAAGGACAAGGGCGAGCGCCGCGAGCGGGTCGCCGCCAATCCGCGCGCCGCGGTCAACGAGCCGCCGGCGCTCCACCCCAACCAGTCCGACGACGATGCCCTGCGGCGGGCCGACATTCCGCCCGAGTACGAGGACGTCGTTCGCCGCATCTACTCCTCTCGCCCCGCCAGGTGACCATGGAACGTACCGCTCGCGACGTCGCCAACTTCCAGCAGCAGTTCCGCCGCCTCGAGCAGGAGCTCGGCCGCGTCATCGTCGGCCACGGCGAGACGATCGAGCAGATCCTGGTCGCGTTCTTCTCCGGCGGTCACGTGCTCATCGAGGGGGTGCCGGGGACCGGCAAGACCCTGCTGGTGCGGACTCTGGGACAGGCCCTCAATCTCAGCTTCAGCCGGATCCAGTTCACCGTCGACCTGATGCCCGCCGACGTCACCGGCACGCGCATCGTCGCCGAGACCGGCGGCCGCCGCGAGTTCGTTTTCTCGCCGGGGCCGATCTTCACCCACGTCCTGCTGGCCGACGAGATCAACCGCGCCACGCCCAAGACGCAGTCGGCCTTGCTCGAGGCGATGGCGGAGTTCCAGGTGACCGCGGGCGGCCGCACCCATGTCCTGGCGCCGCCTTTCTTCGTCCTCGCCACGCTCAACCCGATCGAGATGGAGGGCACCTACCCTCTGCCGGAGGCGCAGCTCGACCGCTTCTTCTTCAAGGTGCGGATGTCGTATCCCGGCGCCCGCGAGTTGCAGCGCATCATCGGCACGACCACCTCGACCGACGTGCCGCAGATCGCCCCCCTCTTCCCGGCCGAGACCGCCGCCGACGAGATCGAGGGCCTCAAGAAGCTGGTGCGCGAGGTGATCGTCGCGCCGCACGTCGAGGAGTACGCCGCCGCGATCGTCGGCGCGACGCTGCCGTCGCAGTCGAAGTTCTCACCGCTGGGCGAGCGCCTGCTGCCGCCGGACGAGCAGGTCGATCGCTACGTCAGCTTCGGCTCGAGCCCGCGCGGCGGGCAGGCGCTGCTGCTCGGCGCCAAGGTGCTGGCGCTGCTCGATGGACGGGCCAACGTCGGCTACGACGACGTCGAGCGCATCGCCGTCCCGGCCCTCAACCACCGCCTCGTGTTGAACTTCGCCGCCGAAGCCAACGGTGTCGACGCGCGCGCGCTGATCGAGCGGATCGTGCATGCCGCCCGGCGTCTCCGAAAATAGCCCGGCTGCGGCGGTCGACCGCATCCTCGCGCCCAGCTCCCTCGCCCACCTCGGGCGTCTGCGCCTGAACGTGCGGCGCGCCTTCGGGGCGCGCCCCGGCAACACGCCGGTGCGCAACCTGGTGCAGCCGACCGGCCTCGAGCTCGAGCGCCACAAGGCCTACGACCAGGGCGACGAGCTGCGCTTCCTCGACTGGAACGCCTACGCCCGACTCGATCAACTGCTGGTGCGCCAGTTCCGCGCCGAACGCGAGACGCCAGTGCACATCCTGCTCGACGGCAGCGCCTCGATGGACGTGCCCGAGCGCGACGGCAAGTTCGCCTTCGCCGTCGGGCTGGCGCTGGCGCTGGCGTACGTCGGCGTCCGCCATCACAACCCCGTGCGCATCGCCCTGATCCGCTCGCGCGCCGCCGGCGCACTCGCGTCGCCGACGGTGCGCTTTCCCGCGCGCATGCCGCTGCTGGCGGAGTTCTGCGCCCGCCTGCGCTGCGGCGAGGGCGGCGGCTTCGACGAGGGTGTCGCCGAGTACAGCCAGTCGCTCCCCCAGGCCGGCTTCGTCGTTCTGCTCTCCGACTTCCTCGCCGAGCCCGCCGATACGCGCGTCCTGCTGCACCGCCTTGCGTCCCGCGACCACGAGATCGCCGTCCTTCGCCCCCTCGGCGCGGCCGAGCGCGATCCATCGCTGCTCTTCCAGCGAGCGCGCGTGCGCGACGTCGAAACCGGCGGCGAGAAGGTCGTCCGCCTCACGCCCCACAACCTCGGCCTCTATCGCCGGGCGCTGGAGGAGCACCTGACGGGCCTCGAGCGCGACTGCCTGGACAACGAGGCGCTGTTCGGGGTCTGCGACATCGCCGCCGGCCTCGAGAACTGCCTCTTCGCCTACCTGCCGCGCATCGGACTGCTGCGCTGACGCCATGGGCTTCGCCAACCCACTCGCCCTTCTGTTCAGCGCGCTGCTCGGCGTGCTGGTGCTCCTCTATCTGTGGGACCGGCAGCGCCAGCACGTCGACGTGCCCTCGCTGCTGCTCTGGCGGCTGGTGCCGCAGGAGGTGATGCAGCGCCGCCGCTTCCGCCCCGACTGGCTGTTCGCCCTCCAGGCGCTGCTGCTCCTCGCGCTCATCGGCGGGCTGGCCCGCCCCTATGGCAGCGGCGGCCCGGGCGATGCGCCATTCCGCCGCCGCATCCTGGTGGTCGACACTTCCGCCAGCATGCAGTCGCGCGAGGGCTCTCGCACGCGCTTCGACGAGGCGCGCGAGCTCGCGCTCGAGCAGCTCGGCCAGATGGGCGCGGAGGACGAGGTGATGATCGTCGCCGCGGCGGCCCGTCCACGGGTGGTGCTGGAGTTCAGCCGCGACCACGCCGCCGCGCGCGACGCGCTGCGCCAGCTCGAGCCGCTCGACACTCCCACCAACCTGAGCACCGCGATCGCCCTGGCGCGCCGCGCGCGCGACGCCGACCCCGAGCGCAGCGACATCAGCCTGTTCACCGATCTGCCGGAGACCACGCTCGAGCCCGAGGATCGGAGCCTCGTGCGACGCTTCGGCGTGGGCGAGACCAGCGACAACGTCGCGATCTCCTCGCTGCAGATCTTCCAGGGCGCCTTCGAGGATCCGGGTCGGGCGCGCGCCTACGTGCTGGTGACGAACTATTCCTACGGCGAAGCCCACGGCGTGCTGACGGTCGCGCTGAACGGCGACCAGGTCAGCCGTACGGGATTCACCATCCCCGGCCGCGGCAACCGCACCGTGGCGGTGCAGGGCTTCAGCGGGGCGGGACTGGTCACCGCTCACCTCGACGGCAGCGATGCGCTGTCGGCCGACAACCGCGCCTACGGCTGGATCCGCGCCGGGCGCGAGTGGCGCTTCCTGCTGGTCTCACCGCCGTCGCCGCTGGCGGAGGAGATCGCCGCCATCGCCCGCGTGGTCCCCGAGATCTCGGTCGAGGTCGTCGCCCCCGACCGCTACGCCGGCGTCGACGCCGCGTCGTACGATGCCGTCCTCTTCCATCGCGTCGCGCCGCCGGCCCCGCCGCGCAACGCCCTCTATCTGTATCCGCCCGTCGGCAACGCGCTCTTTCCGGTGCTCGGCCAGGCGCGCGACGTCGAGGTGATGGACTGGAACGAGGCGCACGGCAGTCTGCGCGGCTTGCGCCCGCTGCCCGCCTGGCCGCTGACGGCCGCCAACATCCTGCGGTTGCCGCCGGGCGCCCAGCCGTTGCTCTGGTCGCGCAACGAGACCGGCGAGTTCCCGCTGGCCTTCGCCGAGGAGGCGGAGGGCCGGCGGCGCGCCGTGATCGCGTTCGACCTGGAGGCCGAACGCCTCTTGAGCAACGACAACGTCTCGCTGCTGGTGTTCTTCCTGAACCTGCTCGACTGGCTGGCGCCGCAGGACGGCGACGCGCCGCAGGTCGTCGACACCGGCGAGGTCGCGCCCTTGGAAGGCCTGCCGCCCTCGCTGCCGGTGCGCGTCGAGGATCCGCACGCACAGGCGCGCACCTGGCCGCCGGGCACCAGCGAGATCGAGGCGGATCTCGCCGGCCTGTACCGCGTCAGCGCCGACGGCACACGTCGCACCGTGCTCGCCAACCTCTTCGACACCGCCGAGTCCGACATCGGCCGCGGCGCGCGCGACCAGCCGCCGCCGCCGATGCCGGAGGCGACCAGCCGCGACGCCGAGCGGCGCGAGAGCTTCGGCTGGTGGCTGTACGCGCTCGCGGCAGCGCTGATGTTCAGCGAGTGGTTCGCCTGGCGGAGGTCGGCGTGAACGAGGTCGGCCTGACCTACGTCCTGTCTCATCCGGCGCGGCTCGGCTTCGAGCTGCCGCAGCCGGGCTGGCTGGTCCTCGCGCTGGCGGCGTTGGTCTTCGTCTGGCTCGCCCGCGGCCGAGTGGAGCGCTGGGCCGCGGCGCTGCGCGTCGGCGCGGTGCTGGCGCTGGCTCTCGGGCTCGGCGGCGCGGCGTTGACCACCTCGATCCCGTCGGACGACCTCACCGTGATCGCCGCGGTCGATCTGTCGGAGAGCATCGACACCGGTGGGCGCGAATGGAGCCACCGCTTCCTCGAGCAGCTCGCCGGAGCGCTGGCGCCGGGCGACGAGCTCGGCATCGTCACCTTCGCGGGCGACGCACGCGTCGCCCGCGCGCCGATCGCACCGGGCGCGGTCGCCGACCTGCCCGCACCGGCGCAGACGACCGCCACCGACCTCGGCCGCGGCCTCGAGACCGCGCTCGCCATGCTGCCCGCCGGCCGCGCCCACCGGATCGTCCTGCTGAGCGACGGCAACGAGACGCGCGGCAGCGCGCGCGCCCAGATCCCGCGCCTGCGCGGCGCCCGCGCCGCGGTCTTCGCCGCGGTGCCGCCGCGCACCACCGGTGCCGACGTGTCGGTCGACAAGGTCACCGTCCCGAGCCTCGTCCCCGACGGCTCGGTCTTCCCGGTGCGGGTCGTGGCGCGCAACTCGCAGGGCACCCGGGGGGCGCGCCTGACGCTGACCCTCGACGGCGAGATCATCGGCCGGGAGGAGGTCGAGCTGGCGCCGGGGCTCAACGCGCTCGAGATCCCGTACCGCTGGACCGGCAGCGGCAGCCACCGTCTGCGGGTCACGCTCGAAAGCGAAGGCGACGACATCCCGGGCAACGACTACCGCGAGGTCACGTTGATGGTCGCCGGGCAGCCGCGCGTGCTGTTGGCGACCTCCCAGGCGCACTCGCCCATTGCGGCAGCGCTGGCGCGCAAGGACATGGCGGTCGACGTGCGCCTTCCCGGGCAGCTCCCGCGCGAGCCGGAGCGGTTGCTGGCATACAACGGCGTGGTGCTCGAAGACGTCGTCGCCGGCGAGATCCCTCCCGAGGCCCTGTCGGCCCTGCAGCGCTACGTGCGCGACTTCGGCGGCGGCGTGGTCCTCACCGGCGGCCAGCGCACCTTCGGCGATCCCGGCTTCAAGAAGAGCGCGCTCGAGGCGATGCTGCCGGTCACGCTCGAACCGCGCCGGCCACCGCCGAAGGAGCGCGAGGCGATCGCGCTGATGCTGGTGCTCGATCGCTCCAACAGCATGGGGTACGCCAGCGGCGGCGAGGGCGGGGCGGTCCCACGCCGCGACCCGGCGATCTCCAAGCTGCACTACGCCAAGCAGGCCGCGCTCGCCCTCGTCCGCCAGCTCAAGGACCACGACTACGTCGGCCTGATCGCGTTCGACTCGGTCGCCTACGAGATCAGCCCGCTGCTCCCGCTCGGCGAGAACCGCGCCGACCTGGAGCGCAAGATCCCGCTACTGGTCGAGAACGGCGGCACCGACTTCTACGACGGCCTGACGTCGTCGCTGCAGCAGCTAGAGTCGGTGCGGGTCGGCACCAAGCACCTGATCCTGCTCACCGACGGCGACACCAACCGCAACGCCGCCGATCACTACCCGTTGATCGGCTCGCTCGAGCAGGCGCGCATCAGCGTCACCACGATCCGCATCGGCGAGGACGTCGTCAACCTGACGCTGCTCAACGACATCTCGAGCCGTACCGGCGGGCGCTTCTACCACATCGCCAATGCCGAGCTTCTGCCGCAGTTGTTGCTGCGCGACGCCACCGCCGCGATCGCGCAGGCGCCGCAGCACGACGTCGAGATCCAGCCGAAGCCCGCCGGCGCCAGCCAGTTGCTGCGCGGCATCAAGCCCGAGTATCCCTTCCTGAGCGACTACGCCTACACCCGCGCCCGCCGCGGCGCCGACGTCGCCCTCTACATCCCGGGGAAGGAGGAGCGCGAGCCGCTGCTGGCCGCCTGGCAGTACGGCCTCGGCCGGGTCGCGGCCTTCACCGCCGACAGCCGCCTCGACGCCGAGGCCTGGGTGGCCTGGGAGTCCTACGGCAAGTTCTGGTCGCAGGTGGTGCGCTGGGCGATGCGGGCCCAGACGCCGTGGGACTACGTCGTCGAGGCCCAGCGGCGCGACGGCAAGGGCAAGCTGCTGGTGCGCGCCTTCGACGGAGTGGAGGGCGGCACGCTGATCGCGCGCGTCCACCTCGACGCCGAGCACACCGCCGACGTGACGCTGGTGCCGGTGGCGCCTCGCCGCTACGAAGCCGAGTTGCCCCCGGCCGTCGGCGGCGGCAGCCACCCGGTCACTCTGCTGAGTCGGCGCGGCACGCTCGACGTCACCCAGCGGACCGAGATCGTGCCGTTCCCGAGCAAGGACGAGCCGCCGCAGGAGGAGTTCGCCACCACCCGCCCGAACACCGCCCTGCTCGAACAGCTCGCCCAGGCGACCGGCGGCAAGGTCGGCGCCACCGTGCGCGAGATCGCCGCACGCGAGGCCGGCGAGCGCCTGCTGCACGCCCCGCTCGACACGGTCCTGGTGCCGCTGGCGATGCTGCTCTTCCTCGCCGACGTCGCCCTCCGCCGCCTCGGCCTGCGGCGCACCGAGCTCTGATCCGAGTGCGGCGTGAAGCGCCGCTCTGGCTGGCTTCGGCGGAGAATCGAGAGCGGCGCTTCACGCCGCACTCCAGAATCGTCCTCAAAGCGAGAACAAGCGCGCAGGACGAACGTGTGTCTGTGCCTCGATCTCAACCGACCATGCGCGAGCTCCGTCGGTGGGGGAGCGTTGGCATCCGGCGTGCAGTGGAAGACATCCGCCAGTGCGGCCGTCCTCGCGACGGCACGCGAAGCCAAGGAAGGCGAGCCGGGATCACCTACGTGGGAGGGACGAGACACCCCGACGCGATGCCGGCACGCGGGTGGTCGGGAAGACCACCGCACTGGCGTCTTCCAACGCCGCGGCGCGAGATTCAGTCGGCAGCGGGCGTCGCGGCGCGCGAGCGGGAACGCACGTACTCGACGATCGGCGGCAGCACCGAGAGGATCACGATGGCGACGATGACGACGTGGAAGTTGCGCTTCACCAGCGGCACGTTGCCGAAGAAGTAACCGCCGAGGACGAAGCTCAGCACCCAGGCGATCGCGCCGGTCACGTTGAACATCGCGAAGCGGCTGTAGGACATCTTGCCGATGCCGGCGACGAATGGCGCGAAGGTGCGGATGATCGGCATGAAGCGCGCCAGAATGATCGTCTTGCCGCCGTGCTTCTCGTAGAACTGCTGCGTCTTCAACAGGTGCTCACGGTTGAGCAACCACGATTGCTCGCTGCGGAACACCTTCGGCCCGACGCGGTAACCGATGGAGTAGTTGGCCGCGTCCCCCAGGATCGCCGCCACCAGCAGGGTGAGGATGATCGAGTTGACCTCGATCGGCGAGCCGTCGATCGACGCCAGCGCGCCGACCGCGAAGAGCAGCGAATCCCCGGGCAGGAAGGGGGTGACGACCAGACCGGTCTCGCAGAAGACGATCAGGAACAACACCACGTAGAGCCAAGGTCCGAGGGCCCCGGCCCACTCGTTGAGGTGGGTGTCGAGGTGGAGAAATACGTCCAGGAGCTGACTGACGACGTCCATGACCTGACAGGGCTAACACACGCCCCGCCCCTGGACAAAGCCTTTCTCCGCCGCCCGACCTCACCTCCGCCCGCGGAACTTCTGCATCTTGCGCAGGATGCGATTCGCCTCCGCCAGCAGGGCCCGCCGCAGGGTCGGCTTGTGGGTGCGCGCGCACCAGTCGCGCAGCGCCTGCAGGTCTCGCCCGAGATCCTCCATCAGCACGAGTTGGTGGCGCGGGCGGCGCTCCTGCCGGGCGGTGGCGAGAAACGACTCCCAGCGGCCGATCTGGGCATCGAGGGCGTTGACCTCGAGGTCGAGGGTCGGGTCCTGCTCGCCGCCCGCCGGCGCCTCCTGCGCCCGGCGCCCGGCGCGCGGCAACTCCCGCACCCGCGCCGGCTGGCGCTGGAAGCCGTACTTTCTCATGACGCCGACGACCACGCCGCGGATGCGGACGTGGTCGCCGCGCGTCACGAGCGGCAGCATCTCGGGGTTGGCGGGCTGCAAGCGAACCTCGCCGCCAGGGCCGCGGTAGAACTTCTTGACGGTGACGCCGCCGTCGACCTCGGCCACCACCGTCTGGCCGTTGTCGGCCGTCTCGCGCGGCTCGACGATCAGGTAGTCGCCGTCATGGATGCCCTCGTCGATCATCGAGGTGCCGCGCACCCGCAGGGCGAAGACCTTGCGCGCCGGCCACATGCCCGCCGGCACCGGCAGGGTGTCGTGCAACTCGTACGCTTCGAACGGGACCCCGGCGGCGACATGCCCCATCAGGGGAATCTCGACCATCGCCTCGGGCAGCCAGAGCTCTTCCGCCAACGCCTGCATCTTCGCCTCCTCTTTGCCTGCGCAGCGGTCTACCCGAAGAGAAAGCGAAAGTAAACTGGCGCGTCGGTGCCCGCTCAGTCGTCACGCGGCTTGCGCGCGCGCCGCTCCGCCCGCCTGCCCCAGGCCCGGCGGATCTCCTGCTGCATCTCGGGGCGCAGCAGCACCAGGCGCCCCTGCTGCTCGACGGTGAGGATCTTCTGGGCTTCGGCGACGCTCTGGTTCGGGATCTGCGCCAGCTCGCGGTCGATCTCGTTGGCCTGCGCGACCAACCTGGCGAGCGTCGCGTCGTCCGGCGGCGTCTTGTCGAGAGCGGCACGCACCTGCTTCTCGACCTCGCCGCGCCGCGCCCGCAGCTCGCGGCGGCGCTCCTCGGAGCGCTGCAGGATGGCGCGGAGCTGGAGTGCCTTGTCGTCGGGCAAGTTCAGCTCCTCCGCCAGGCGCAGCACCAGGAAGGTGCGAGCGCGGTCGCGCCGGGCGGGAACGGGGGTCTCGGCCGCCGCCAGCGAGGGTGCCAACAGCGCGGCGGTGAGCAACAGGATCGTCGCGGTCTTCATCCGATCATCTCCTCCAGTCGAATCAGTTCTTGGTCATCGAGTTCGGTCGTTCCGTCCGCACTGCCCTCCATGCCGTCCAGGGAGGGCGAGGCGAGCAGCGCCGGTCCACCGAGCCAGATCTCGTCGAGCTCGATCAGGTCGGCGTCCTCCAGGATCGCGGTCGATCCGCTCGGAACGGGGGCCTGCCGCACGAGCACCAGCACCGCGGCCGCGGCGACGGCAGCCGCCACCCCCCGCCACAGCGGTCGCCACGCCCAGGGGCGCTCGGCTGGCGCGAGACGACGGCTGGCGCGCAGGATCGACTGCCGCTGCGCCCGCCAGAAGGCCTCGTCGCGCTCCGGTACTGCCAGCGCGCGCAGTCGCGGCGGCAGCTCGCGCAGCGCCGCCAGTCGCTCGCGGCAGTCGGCGCAAGTCGTCAGGTGCTGGTCGAGCTCAGCGCCCGCCGCGGCCGCGGCCGTACCCTCGGCGCGATCCACCAGCAGCGCCGCCAGCCGGCGGCAGCGCCAGCCCGTCACGAATCCCCTTCCTTCAGCCATCGGCGCAGCTTGGCGATCGCGTGGTGGTAGCTGACCTTGGCGTTGTTCTCGCTGATCCCTTCGGCGCGGGCGACGTCGCGAAACGGCAGGTCGCCGAAGAGACGCAGGGAGAGCACGGCGCGCTGGCGACCGGGCAGACGCCCGACCAAGGCCTCGATGCGACGGTGCCAGCCCACCTCCGCCGGCTCGACCGCGAGCTGAGCCTCGGGCACGTCGTCCAGCGGCACCTCGGGCCGGCGCCGGCGCGCGGCGCGGCACTGGTTGAGGGCGATCTGAAACAACCAGGTGCGAAACGAGGCCTCGCGGCGGAAGCCGCGCAGGTGCGCGTAGCACCGTACGAACGCGGCCTGGACCACCTCGTCCGCGGCGGCGGCGTCCCCTCCCAGCAGGCGGAAGGCAAAGGCGTACAGGGCGCGCTGGTGGCGCTCGACGAGCGCCTCGAAATCCTCCTCGCGCCCGGCGAGCGCGCCCTGCACCAGTTCGAAGTCGTCCAACGGCTCACGATTCTAGTTCACCGAACCGTGAGAGTCGCGACCGCGGCGGAAGGTTAAACGGGTCTCCGGACGCGCAGCGTTCGAAGGCGAGCCCGGGCGACTCAGGCGCGCGGGAAGTAGCGGCCCAGGGCAGCGTGCATCTCGGCCAGCGGCAACTGCCCGGGGCCGCTGGCGGCGCGGTGATGGGCGAAGGTGAAGAGGGAGCCCGCCAAGGGGAAGAAGACACGCGACAGCGCACCGACCTGGCCCAGGGCGATGGTGACGAGGCCGCGGTCGCGGTGGCGCAGGGTGAACTCGAGCAGGCGGCGCACGTCGGCGAGCGTGGCCGCGGCGGCCGCGACCTTGAGGATCGGCGCGTGGCACTCGTCTGCCTGGTCGACCAGGGACTCGAGCTCGTCGAAGGCCGGCATGCGCTCGAAGGAGTGCGACGAGGCGATGCCGGTGCAGGCGTGGGCGCGCGCCAGCGCGAGAACGCGGTCGCGGATGGGCGACGCCAGCTCGACGTCGAGGGCATCGACCATCGGCGCGACCGCGGCGTACAGCGCCAGGCGCTCCGCGTCCGCGAGCGGCGCCTTGCCGCCCTCCGCCGTCCAGCGCACGGTGGCGATGATCGGCGGAGCACCGGCTTCCTTCGTGCGCCGCACCACCTCGACCACGTGGGCCGGATCGAGGCGGGCGAAGCAGTCGATGCGCAGCTCGATCAGGTCCGCCAGCCCGCGCACCGCCGCCACGTCGCCGGCGGGGTCGTCGTCGAAGAGAGGCACGGCGATGCGGGGCGCGTCGCCGCTGAGGGGGAGGGAGCCGATGGAGAGATCGTGCATCACGTCACGCGAGTCGAGTCGTCGATGGGATCATGCCACAGAGACACGGAGACACGGAGCCCGCAAGGGCAGACCACCGCGCAAGGGCGCCACCGCGGAGCCCATGGCCCACCGCTCCGATCGCCCCACCCCGTGCCCCGTTCGTCGCCATGCCTCCGTGTCTCCGTGCCTCCGTGGCCAGACTTCGAGACCTCATCGACTCTTCTCCAGGAGCACCACACAGGCGTTCGCTCCCCTCCCCACGGTGTGCGCCAGCGCGGTCTGCGCGCCCTCGACCTGCCGGGGCCCGGCCTGACCGCGAAGCTGCCAGCAGAGCTCGACCACCTGGCCGAGGGCGCTGGCGCCGAGCGGCTCGCCCTTCGAGAGCAGGCCGCCGCTCGGGTTGACGGGCTGCGACCCGCCCATCTGCGAGCGCCCCTCGCGCAGCCAGCGACCGCTCTCGCCGCGCGGGCAGAGGCCGAGCTCCTCGTAGGAGAGCAGCTCGCGCGCGGAGTCGGTGTCCTGCAGCTCGATCACGCCGACTTCGCGCGGGTCGATGCCGGCGGCCTCGCAGGCGTCGCGCGCCGCCAGCTCGGTCGGCGTCGGCGGCTCGTGGCGCAGCCCGCACGCGGGGGTGTGTTCGCCGAGGACGCTTCCGGGGAGGTGCGAGCGCAGGGCAGCGGCGGAGAGGCGCACCGCATCACCCGGCTCCGCTGCCCGCAACACCACCGCCGCGGCCCCCTCGTTGGGGGAGCAGAGCATGAGAAGGGTGAGCGGCTCGCACACCACCGCCGAGCCCAGCACCGCCTCGAGCGAGAGCTCCTTGCGGAACATCGCCCAGGGGTTGTGGACGCCCTGGCGGTGATTCTTCACCGACACGCGCGCCAGATCCTCGCGCTCGAGGCCGCTCTCTCGCATCAACCGCTGCGCCCGCAGGGCGAAGTAGGCGGGCGTGGCGGCGAGGCCCGCCTCCTCGCGCCAGGGCTCGAAGAACGACGAGCGGATGATGCCGCGCGGCATCTTCTCCATGCCGAAGACCAGCACCGCGTCGCAGCGGCCGGAGCGGATCGCGTCGGCGCCGGCGATCAGCGCCGCCCCGCCGCTGGCGCAGCCGGCCTCGAGGTTGACGATCGGCATGCCGGTGAGTCCGAGCGCGGTGAGGACCTTGTGGCCCGCGGCGACGCCACCGTAGACCGCGCCGCAGTAGGCCGCCTGGATGCGCCGGCGGTCGATGTCGGCGTCGCGCAGCGCCGCCCGCACGGCTTCGGCGCCGATCGCCGTGAGCGACTTGTCGCCGAAGCGACCGAACGGATGCAGGCCGACGCCGGCGATCCCCACCGGGCGGCCGCCGGCGCGCGGCGCCGGCGGGATGGCGAACGTCGGCGATGCCGGCTCTGGCTCGCCGGGGGCGCTCGCCGACTCCGCCCGCTCCGGCGCGAAGGCGAAGGTCTCGACCTGCCGCCCCGCGTCGTCGAGGTTCAGGGGGACGATCGCGAGCCGCATCGACTGGCCGGCCGTGAGTCGGGTCGGATCGGCCTCGGTCAGCCTGGCGACGACGCGCAGACCGTCCTCGAGCTCGACCACGCCGAGGCCGTAGGGCAGGTCGCCGCGATACCCGGGAGGGCGATGGACGACGGCGGTGTGGAGCAGCAGGCGGCCGCGGCTGGCGAGTTCGACGGGCGCGCAGGACTCGCCGCCGCACCACGGACAGCACTCGCCCTGCGGAAACTGCGCTCGGCCGCAGCTCCGGCAGCGGCTGCCCAGCAGCCGGTCGCCGGAGAAGAGCCCCGGCGCGACCGGAACCCGCTCGCTCACGGCGTCAGGCGCTCCATCATGCGCGGGAAGGGGATGGTCTCGCGGACGTGATGGAGTCCGCACACCCAGGCGACCATGCGCTCGATCCCCATGCCGAAGCCGGCGTGCGGCACGCTGCCGTAACGGCGCAGGTCGAGGTACCACTCGAAGGGCGCGCGCGGCAGGCCGTGCTGCGCGATCTTGGCCTCGAGCGTCGCCAGGTCGTCCTCGCGCTGGCCGCCGCCGATGATCTCGCCGTAGCCCTCGGGCGCGAGCATGTCGACGCACAGCGCCACGCGCGGATCGGCGGGATCGGCCTTCATGTAGAAGGCCTTGCACTCGGCCGGGTAGCGGTGCACCAGCACCGGCCGGTCGAAGGCGTTCGACAGGACGGTCTCGTCCTCGGCGCCGAAGTCCCCTCCCCACTCCACCGCCAACCCCTTCTGCCGTAGCATCTCGACCGCCTCGCCGTAGCTGATGCGCGGAAACGGCTTGCGCACCCGCTCGAGGGGCGCGAGCGGGCGCTCGAGGTGCTCGAGCTCCGCGCGCCGATTGCGCAGCACGCGCTGCACCACGTGCTCGACGAAGTCCTCGGCCAGGTCCATGTCGCCGGCGAGATCGAGGAAGGCGACCTCCGGCTCCACCATCCAGAACTCGGTGAGATGGCGGCGGGTCTTCGACTTCTCGGCGCGAAACGTCGGTCCGAAGCAGTAGACCTTGCCGAAGGCCATCGCCGCCGCCTCGACGTAGAGCTGGCCGCTCTGCGTCAGGTAGGCCTTGTCGTCGAAGTAGTCGGTCTCGAAGAGCGTGGTCGTGCCCTCGCAGGCGTTCGGGGTGAAGATCGGCGCGTCGACCAGGGTGAAGCCGCGGCCGTCGAAGTACTCGCGGCAGGCGCGCACGATCTCCGCCCGCACCCGCAGCAGCGCGTGTTGGCGCGCGGAGCGCAGCCAGAGGTGGCGGTGGTCGAGCAGGAAGGCGACGCCGTGCTCCTTCGGCGTGATGGGGTACTCGGCGGCGCGGCCGACGACCTCGAGCCGCTTCACGTTGAGCTCGAAGCCGAGCGGCGCGCGGGCGTCGACGCGCACCGTGCCGGTGACCGCCAGCGACGATTCCTGCGGCAGGTGGTCGGCGGCGGCGAACTCCTCCGGCGTCACGTCGCCCTTGAAGACGACGCACTGGATCGTCCCGGTGCCGTCGCGCACCTGCAGGAAATGGAGCTTGCCGCTCGAGCGTTTGTTGTAGAGCCAGCCCTGAAGGGTGACTTCCTCGCCCTCGTGCCGATGGATGTCCTCGATGTAGACGCGTGCCACGCGCTCGTCCTTACCACGGCCGGGCGTCGGGAGCAGCGCCTTCCCCACCCCTCGCCGGCGGGCTGGACGGGTCCGCGTTGCGCCGGCTTGCCCCCGCCGATATAGCTCGCGACCGTGCCGCTCGAGAGCTACGTCCTGCTCAACCCCGGTCCGGTGAACGTCTCGCCGCGGGTGCGCGAAGCGTTTCGCAACGCGCCCGACCTCTGCCATCGCGAGCCCGAGGCGGGCGAGCTGCTACAGTCCATCCGGCGCCGGCTGACCGCCTGCTTCGGCGGCGACGAGTACACCGCCGCGCTGCTCACCGGCTCGGGCACCGCCGCGGTCGAGGCGATGATCTCCTCGGGCGTGATCGCCGGACCGCTGCTGGTGGTCAACAACGGCGTCTACGGCCAGCGCATGGCCGACATGGCGCGCGCGCACGACATCGGCGTGGTCGAGGTCCGCTCCGGCTGGGCCGAGCCGCTCGCGCTGGCCCCGCTGGAAGGGGCCCTGCGCGCCAACCCGGGGATCGAGGCGATCGCGCTGGTGCACCACGAGACCACCACCGGCCTGCTCAACCCGGTGCGCGAGGTGGGGGCGCTGGCGCGGCGGCACGGCGCGCGGCT
>Ga0268299_1001848_pt1 | contig 31111 bp, 18 predicted proteins | sample NOBtaG_FD_193484 | JGI IMG/M metagenome (GOLD analysis project Ga0268299, IMG submission 193484) | Activated sludge microbial communities from bioreactor in Nijmegen, Gelderland, Netherland - NOB reactor | ecosystem: Engineered > Bioreactor > Aerobic > Activated sludge | place: Netherlands...
GTACTTCTAAACTCGGTAGCCAAAACCTTCATATAACTTATATTATTCTACCCCGCTTTTAGCTACACCTCTCAGGCTAGTCGACCTTGGGGTTCAAAGTCAAGTCATTTGTCATAAAATTACCTTCTAAAACCTATGGCCTCTTCACCTCCTTTCCCCTCTTTCCCCTTTACTCACAATAACTAAAGGGATAATCAGCATTACTCCAATATCAACAGAAATATTTTTAGCTTCATCTTATTATTCCCACTCACGCCAACCTTTTATAAGTGGAAAATAAATTCCCAATTTAATTGGCTGCGAATCAAGTTGCCGCATGAGTTTTGCATAATAATTCAGTTGCTCATAGTAGCGAATCTGTTCGCGATTCATAAAATTTTCTATATCTGCACCTTCATGATTACCTGTTTTGTAATCAATTATCCATCGAATTCCCATAGAATCATTGAAAGTTCTATCAATCACGCAATTCATGAGTTTATTATCAACAATTCCAACAACTCTCAATTCATTCTTTGCATGTCGATGGCGGCCCAAAATCCACTGCCCCCGCTCATCACTGATCGTATTAATCAATGCTAAAATGATTCGATCAATCGCATTCTCCACTTCATTATCGTTCCCGTTCATGCCATCAGCAAGTAAATTCTGTTTAAAACAGCCATGCATCATCCGTATGCGAGCCGCATCCCAGGTACGCAACTCATCGTCAGCAATTTTTTTTAACCAACGATGCACTACATTACCAACATGACGAGCCATTTCGCTCGCCCATGAGAATTCAATATCTTGCTGAACTTGTTTAGTTTCATATATCTCATTCCAGGCAACTGATTTTGGCGCATCGGGCAATACCCATCCTTCTTTTAACCTATATATACCTTGATTATCTATATCATTGACTAACCCTTCCCAATCTTTGTCTTCTCGCTTAAAATTTCTACCCATAGTATTTTTTTCAGCGGCATCAAAATAAATTAATTGCATAACAGGCCATAACCTATGCAGTAATGAACCCACCGCTGGTTTTTTAGGTATGTATTTTCCCTCCTCACTCTCAACCACGTTTACATGCCCTAACAAATGTAAAAACTTTCTAGCTCGTGTTGCAGCCACATATAACAAGCGATTCGCTTCATTTTGTTCCTTCTTACAATCAATTTTTTCCATCCACCTATAAATCGGATCAGAATCTAATCCTGTTTCCGGAATGGGCGCAAGTAATAACTCCGGGTTAACTAACTTACTTTCAATTTTAATTCGATCATGCGGTTGCTCTATCCACTTTAACAATTGCTTATCATTTCTACGCTGCTCTCGACCAAGCCCGGGCACAATAACTGTATCAAATTCTAATCCCTTGGCTTTATGAATCGTCATTATCTGCAAAGAATCATCTGCACCTACATCTTGTGATGCGTAAAGTGCATTCAATCCTTTTTCAAAGCCTATCAGATCTCGAATCGTACCAGATTCTTCCTGCTTCTCTAGATAATCCAGGAAGCTCATAGCATCACTCCAAGTTGCTGAAATATCATTTCTATTTCTCTTTATAACGGGATTAATGCATCCCGGTCCACCTAGAGCTTGCCACATTGCCTCAACCGTCATGCGCAAAGGCTGGCGCTGCCGATGCATTATGCAAGGTGCCAGAGCATCACGTAACCTTTCTATTCGCGCCTTTGCATCATCTGAAAGATAGCACCAATGATTTGGATCACCAATTAACTTCCATAGAACTGTCCCACTGATAGTTGTGTCACAATCTTCTTTTCTAGTCCTAAGCAAAGCATCAATATCTTTAAGCAAAAACCCACACCAAGGCGCACGTAATAATGCAAACCAAGCCACTTCATCTGCTAAATTTATCAATGCTCTAGTAATAATCAACAGATCCTGGACTACAGGCCTGAAATGCAATAACTCAATATCAACGGCACGAAACTGTAAACCGGATTCTTTTAATTTTTGTACAATCACCTGCAAATGACTGCGGTTACGTACCAAAATTGCGATTGTATTTGTGGGATAATCACGGCGAGTTTGCTGGATAATTTCAATAACTTGTCTGGCCTCAGCAATCTGATTTTTATCCAATAATGGATATACCTTCACTGCGATCTCTGTGAGCTTAGAGTGTATTGCAGTTGAAGGCGTATAAGGCACCGCACCCGATTCAATCTCTTCACGAACAGGCATAATTTGTGTAAAAGTTTCATTAACCCAATCAATGATGCCTTGCTGCGAGCGGAAATTAGAACTGAGCGTAATTGGCTGCAAGACCAGATGACCAATGCCGGTATTTCGAGCTTGCAAAAAAAGCCCTACTTCAGCTTCCCGAAAGCGGTAGATGGATTGCATCGGATCTCCCACGGCAAATAAGCTGCGCCCATCTCCCATTTCCCAGCCAGCAATAAGTTTTTCAATTAACTTAAACTGACTGATCGAAGTATCCTGAAACTCATCAATCAACAAATGTTGGATACGATAATCCAATGCTAACGCTAGATCTGTAGGAAATTCGGAATCCCCCAGTGCAAGCAATGCGCGTTGCGTAACTTCCGAAAAATCTACAAAACCGCTGGTTTGAAAAATAATCTTAAGTTGTGCGACAGCATTCGGTAATAATCTTGTTATTGCACCAAGAATTTTCCATTGCTTGTCCGTATAATAAGCGGGGGGCAATAGACGCACATCATGCAATGTTTGTCGGAAAACTTCCTCTGAGCTAAGCGCAGCGATCAAGTCACTCCATCGATTCTTCCATTTCTTTGCTTCATCCTTCTCAATTTTGCTGCCGCCGGACGGAAAACCCTCATTGATAGAGATTTTCTTCCTCCAAGAACCTTCCCGAGTAAGTAACAATTCAGCAATTCCACACCAATGCTGAACACCAACTGAAGAAAGGTTATATATTTGATTAGGAAGCGGAAGGAATGATTCTCTGCCATCAGTAGTCAGATTTGTGGCAGCATATTGGAGCAATGCTAGCAACTCATTTTCTAACACCTTGGGAAATTGCAGCCAAACATACTGCAATGCATGATGACGTAAATTTTGCAAGGATTCTTCCAACTCTTGACGGGTTTTGCTATGGATATGACGCAACCAGTGGTCACGCTGCGCCAACATTTCGATCAGTAAAGTTTCGACGCGCGCCATGTCATTATCCAGATGCTCAAGCAACTGCTCTATATCATGGGCAATTACGTGGTCTTGCTGCATCAATTCTAGCGTAACTCGTACCGCCTCCAAATAAAAATCAGTAGCATCCTCAGTCGTTTCGGGTTGCGCGCCGAATTTTGACAACATAGGCATTTGTCTTGTCAATGAAGCGCATAATGAATCAATCGTCTGTATTCGCAATCGCTCGGGGTGTTCACTAAGATACCAGCCTGCTTGTTGATCGCGCAGCAAAACAGCCGCTGCCAACTCCCGGTTTAATTTTTCATGAGCAGTTTCAGCATCACTTGGAATGCGTGCAATTTCTAATTCAGCTAGAACCCGAGTACGCATTTCTGCCGCAGCTTTGCGCGTGAAGGTAATGGCAACCACTTCTTCAGGCATGTCGACACAAGTCAGTAATTTGAGATAACGTTGGATAAGCAGCGCTGTTTTTCCCGATCCGGCAGGCGCTTGAACAATAAATGACTGAGATGGATCAAGTGCTTGGCGGCGCTGATCCGCATCAGGGATTATTTTAGAATTAGCCATTTTCCTTGCTCAACTCAATACTGTCATCGATCCGTTCATGAATCCGGCAAAACAATTGCATATCACAAAACTTACACGTTACAGGAAAATTCTTGGGGTTTACTCTGGCATCACCTTTGCAAAAACCCGTTGCCAGATTTGTCAAAGATTGCCGCCAAGCTTCAATCAGTTCCTCCCATGTGTTAAATCGTGTGCATTTTTCTAATTGCGAGAAAGCTTTTATACCTGGCAATAGATCCGCTTCTCGTGCTACTGCCATAAACCCCATTTCCCCTCGTTTTATGACCGCAAATGCAGCACCTGCAGCTTGTTGTTTCATCCCTGCCATCACGAGATATAAAGGAAGTTGCGGTTCGTCAGGACGTTCCCCGATCATTAACTGAATGGATTTTCTGCTTGTTTTATAATCAATTACGATCCATTGCCCATCCTCCAATTCATCGATTCGATCCAAGCGGGCGTTCAAAATCAAATCGCCTATTTGAATAAGGCATTTCTCTTCCGCAGCAATCATCCTAAAGGAACTCCGTTTCTTTTCTTCATCCAGCCATTCAAGCACCAAGCGAAACAAACGCCGTTGTTCAATTTGTGCAAAACGTCCCGAAAGTGCAATAGGCTTATATTGCTCCATCTGAAGAATGATACTATTTGTAATACCTTCCAGTATGCACTCAAGATTGTGATCACTAATATCATCAAGCGCTTCTTTGGTTCTCAGTTGTTGCCATAGCTGTGCTAATACCTGATGCACCAACAAGCCTCTTTCCGCTGCATTCAGACCTGTGTGCGGCGCATCCAGGCCTGTAATAGATAATCGATGCTTAGCCCAAGCACGAAAGGGGCATGCGGCATAATCCTTAATTACCGATGTGCCCCCCTTGATACCTTGTTTAGCCATTTCTTTATCCAGCGGTGATGATTCACAATCTACGATATATTCCATTTCGCACGATTGGATAATCCGCTCATGATGCTGTTCCATATCAAGAGTCACCGATTCTCTGAGGGGTATTGATCGAATCAATGGGCTGGATTTCAATTCGTGCCCATCGCGATCGTTACTATATCTGGGATAGCTCAATATGATATCTTTGGCGCTAGATAGCCAATTCCGTGTCAATCGTTGACAGTATGCAGATGACTCCAACGTTGATCCCCAAGGTAATTTTGCCTTGCGTTGCAACTCTAATGGCAAAAAAGGATTTGGATGGGACCTCAAGGGCCACTGTTCATCGGATAACCCCATGACCCACAGATGATCAAACTCCATTCCGGTCGCCTCAAATACATCGATAATCTGTACAGGCACATTAGGTGTTTCAGGTTGAAACAAGGTATTGGCCGCCATCTGTCTAAGTCGGCTGACAGCTTCAGGGTAGCTGGTTTTTGCGTTGACTTGATCAAGCGCTGCAAAATTTGCGACAAGCATCTGCCACTTTTTAAGTGTTTGAAACTCGCTGGAATCCAAACCACGCTCTCCGGGAAAACCCAAAATTTGCAATACTTCGGCAATAATTCTTGCGAATACTGTATGACTGGCTGACTCCGGAAGCCTAGTTTGACGGAATATCCTTAATACTGACAAACACTGCAGTAAAATTGGACATTCCTTTCCTCCACTTGCTCGCGATACGAGTATAAATAACCGCTCCAAAGAAATCTCAGGTTCAGAAAAACGACGTATTTGTGCATCGAGCAGCACACGTTGACTCATTTCATTTTCGCTTCCTGCAAGAAATGGTGAGCGCAACCAATAGCTAATGCGATTAAATTCCACTTTCTGATCCAGTAATGCCAGGCTCACAAAAGTTATATCAATCAATGGATAATTTATTAGCGCCAAACCCAGAGACACATTAAAGGGTGCAATATTTCGCTTTGCTCCTGGCAATGCAAGTCGAATATCCGGATGCATTACCTCCTTAAAAATACGAATCAACGTATTCCGATATTTCATCAATGCCGGTACCACGATACCTACGCGCACACTATTCACACTATTACTTACTGTTTCAATTTTGGAGCGTGCCCATATTGCAGCTTGATAAATTTCTTCCTGGCTATTCGTATATTCAAATCGTTGAATGGTTGCTAATGATTGCGGCCATTGTATGGCTGGATTAGCGATCACAACCTCACAACCGCAATTACTCAGCTTCTTTAAAAAAAGAATTTGCTGTGGTGTAATAACATCGAAACCATAGCAAATTATTTGAGATGGCTTTTTAATATCTAGAAATTCATATTGTTCTGTGATCAGATCACAAATACGCGCTTGATCCGTTTGCCGGGTCAGTGTCGTTATATTTTGATAAGTTTCCATCCAACTTAGAAACTCCCTAACATCTTCATTCGGTACAATATCGCCTAAACGATGAATCAACCGCCAGGCATGTGCAAGATGCCATGCTTCACTAACTAAATGGGCTGTCTGTGAAATTCTTAATAATGCTTTCCCAGCTTCCGAGGATAGAATAATTGATTCCCAAAGCACTTGTTCCTGATATACAGACAGTAACAAGGGTAATGTAACTACCGGCTTGACATATAATGATTCGAGATAAATTCGCTCAATTAGCGAAGAAAATGGCAGAATGTCTGCTGAATACCATGCAGTCTTTTTCTGTTTGATTTGATCTTGATTAAATTTTTCATTAAGCGCTAATGCAAGCCTGCGATTGGGTGTAACCACCAAGCTGTCAGCATTTATGCGCTTAGAAACTTCGTCGAAAGGAATCTGCGGGAATTGTGAAGAATCAAACATGCGGCATCTGAGTTACCGCCATTCCCACTTAGCGTTGCAGTTGATCCAGTTTATCTTTAATGCTAGCCCAATCATCTGCATCAGGCAGCGCATCTTTTTTTTCAATAATCGGACGCCATTCTTTGGATAGTTCAGCATTCAATGAAATAAAGTGCGTCTGTTCATCAGGTACATCATCCTCCGCATAAATAGCCTCTACCGGACATTCTGCAACACATAATGTACAATCAATACATTCATCTGGATCTATCACTAGAAAATTAGGTCCTTCACGAAAGCAATCGACCGGACATACATCTACACAATCCGTATATTTACATTTAATACAATTTTCAGTTACAACATAAGCCATGACAACTTTTCCTTGCTTAACACTTTTATAGAATATTATATTTTAGCAGAATTCCAATAAGTAACGCCATCACCAAAATTATCCAAACCATATATTTTAGCGACAATGTGCGTATTGATCTTTTGTTTGATCGATCAAAAAACTACCATGTTACCTTAATTTGCTTCTTGATCACTATTAACAGCTACTTTCGTACTCAAATCCATGTAATCAATATGCGTTATCTTTACGCAAGACGATCAAAACAGTTTTAAGAATAATCCAAAGGTCGAGCCAGATGGACCAGTGTTTGAGGTAATACAAATCGTGTTCAATGCGGGCCTGCATTTTTTCCAACACCTCAGTTTCGCCACGCCAGCCATTAACCTGAGCCCAGCCGGTAATACCGGGCTTGGCTTTATGCCTTAACATATAACCCTTGATCAATTTACGATAGAGCTCATTATGCGCAACTGCATGAGGTCGTGGACCAACGATGCTCATTCGTCCTTGCAACACATTGAAGAATTGTGGTAACTCATCTAGCGAGGTGCGCCGGAGAAAACCACCGATTCTGGTGAATCTCTGGTCGTTTTCTTTTGCCTGCTGGATATTTGCACCATCTTCAATGACTGTCATAGAGCGGAACTTATAAACGGTGATTTCTTCACCGTTAAGACCATATCGACGCTGTTTAAAAATGATAGGGCCCGGCGAAGTAAATTTTACTGCCAATGCAATACATGCCATCACAGGAGACAATAAAATGATGATAACCAACGCGAGCACAAAATCACTGATGGATTTGACCACACCATCAATACCGGTAAAGGGTGATTCATTCATGGCGACTACCGGAATATCGCCAATATACTCAAATCGCGCCTGCATCAGATCGAAGATATAAATATCTGGAAGAAAATAAATAGAAGTTGTGGTATCAGGCAATTCATCCATTAGTTTTTGGATCCGTGGCTGAGACGACATTGGCAAACTGATAAAAACCATATCAATACTATGCTTCTGAACATAGGACACGACACCTTCGAGTCCTCCCAAGCGTGAGCCAAAATTGATCGACCGGGAAACCGGATCAGTCTCAGGTTCATCAGGTGAATTGGTCGCATGAGATCCAAAACTACCAGCAATTCTTGTGCTACTACGTTCATCGAAGAAACCTTGGAAATTGATCAGAAAAAATGGATGATCAGCAATGTGCTTGATAAAGTGCAAACTGTTCTCGTTGATTCCAATGATTATTGCCGAACGCAATTTGCCTTTGTGATACAGACTGGCAACAATGCTATGCACTGTCAGATGACTTGCGATCAACATCAAAGGCGTAACAATGAACCAAGTCAGCAGAACTTCTCCTGAAAACTGATTATGAAACTTAGTGGCATAGCCCAGAAATATCAGGATGGCTACAATGATTAACCAACCCATCACAGTATCGCGCATATAAGCAAGCAAGCGCCCTTTGCGCCAGTTACGGTAAACAAGAATGCGCTCAAAAATATATGAGGAAATAAAGAAAGTAATAATGACTAATATCAAATAGTAACTGGTGAAATCTTCCTGATAGAACCAGGTTGTCAATATCAGCATGCTCCATATAATAAATGGATCAAGCAAGTGCTTGAAAAAGGCTACTATGGGCAAATCATTAACTGTCATCGTTGTCCGTAAGTATATTGTAGATTGACATTGGCACCATTAGCGTTAAAACCGCCAAAAACGGAATCTGATTTTAAATCAGCATGATAGGCTGAGGCACTAAGTTCGAGACCAAGATAAGGGTTATATACAAATCGGACAGTAGCGTTGCGAATTCTATTGTGCACACCTAAAGCATTTGATAATTCTGGATCAGTAAGATTTGTTATGCGATCACCAAAGTTGCGTGTTTCGTACGAGAAGTCTCCCTCCATTCGTACTTTTTCTGTGATATTCCAGTAAGGTATTAAGCTTGCGCCGGTGTTAAGGCTATAACTTGCTGTCAGATTTTGTCTGGCTGAAGTTTCGCGCCACCCGTTAACGGTCAATCCAGTTTTATCTGTTGGCCGCCATTGTAAAAAACCACGTGCATTGAATCCACTAAAATCGCGCTGTGCAAAACTGGCATTCTGGCGATCTACCCATCCACCCCGTACCTGGAAGGTGGATTTACTCGTAATATCCCAGTTAATCTTAGCCATGACTTCGTGTTGCTTGTAATCATTATTAACAAATGCTGAGGTAGGTTCAAACGGAAAATTGCCGTCTATGTGCCGAAAAAGTACTCCGATTGTATTTCTGCCAGCAGTACCTCGCGAGGAAACATAGTCAATTCCTCCTTCAAACTGGTTTTCAGTACGCTCAAGAAATCTTAAACGTGGAACATCGGGGGGCGCCTTGATACTCAGATCATAATGAGTAAATTCACCATTCAATCGCCATCTTGGATGAAACCGCCAAGCCGCATTAATATATTCTGTCAATTCGGTACGGATGGATTTAATACCCGGCTGAAACAGGAAGGGCGCCAGAGATTGTGTATAGCTAGCCCCCATATTACCTTCCAGTTGATTTCCCAGAAACCAGTTCCAGTTGCCGCTGAAGTTTTTCAGATTATTGTCCATTACACTGAATCTTTCGAACTGAACGCGGCTATAGTTAAAGTTAGCACTTAATCGCTGCCGGCTGATTTCCTTCTGAAGGATAACACCCCCGGTAAATCGGTGTGACATATCAAAAAGGTCTTTTTGAATGATCGCATTACGAATAGTTCCATCTGGAATGTTGTCGACCCTCTGATTGTCCCTAAAACGCAATAAATTATCATCCGCGGTAAAAATATAACTTCCATAGGGCTGTATCACTTTACCAAAAGTCTGAGCATGAGCAGCAAATGGAATGAGAAAAACTAGCAACATGCATCCAGCAGCAGGAAATCCCAACCACATGAGCCTTAATAAGCAGATCACGTTGAGCATATGACACTGGCAAATACGACCGGCTGTAGCTTCACTAAACAGATATTTCATCAACTTCAAATTATCAGAGCTCACATGAGTTAAATATCACAGATATTTGACAGAACTGCCTTTCCTTTAACATATTCTCATAAAATTATTTTTAACAACACTTTTTCTATAAGAAAAATCACCTTTTTGATCCATTCCTTCCTAAGTGTCGCTATTTTTAGCAATTAGGTTTAAATTAATAATACAAAATGCTTTCATATGTGTTACGGAAATTTGAAGCAATCAAATTACGGCACAATTTGCAATAACATTAAACCGGAGAGAATAGACGTCTTTTACTATTTAAGCAAAGCGGCAGATATAATAATGCTAGCGGCAAAGGGAAAGACTTAATTTGAATCTTATAGATTGGGGCTATTGAGACATCTTTATTGCGTTAGAAAATCAATTAAACAATCCCATTAGCAAAATAATCACTAGGAGAAACTGGTGAAATTCACTTCACTTACACAGCGTTTTGCTGTCTGGTTCACATTAGTTTCTTTATTACCAATACTATTTATTGGTAATAGCTTATTACATACCTTCGAAACGGAAATAAAAGAAGCTGCCATTCAGAAAGTCTCCGCCATCGCTGACAAAAAAGTCGAACAAATTGATAGCTATCTTCTGGAACGCTTGTCTGACGTTTATTTAGTAAGCGGTATGAACACAACCCACGAAGCTATCATTAAACTCACCGCAGCCTTTGAACAATACGGAGTGGACTCCGATGAATATCGCAGATTGGATGCGAATTATCGTGAGAGTTTCAAACGCTTTCTGGACTATGCGAGATACTATGATCTGTTCTTAATTTCAACTCAAGGAACAATAGTTTATTCTCAAGCTCATGAATCTGATTTTGCAACTAATTTACGAACTGATCGCTACCGTGATACCGGCTTGGGTAAAGTTACCCGCCATGCGTTGGATAATTTGCAAAGCAGTATTTCTGACTTTGAATATTACGAACCGTCTAAAGGTGCCATAGCCGCATTTGTTGCAACGCCCATTATGATTGATGGAGAAATTCAAGGGGTGCTGGCGTTACAAATTTATAGCCATCTGGTTTTTTCTGTAATTTCAAATAACGTGGGGCTTAGCAATAGCGGAGAAACCATAGTGGCACGACTTGAGAATGATCAAACTGCCTTGGTAATGGCTCCGCTCAAGTATGATCTTGACGCTGCACTAAAACGAAAAATTCCTCTTGATAAACCACCATTCTCCACAGCTATCCAATATGCACTGAATGGTGATTCGGGAGGCGCGTTAACTGTTAATTACCGAGGTCAAGAAGTAGTAGCAGCATGGCGTTATTTGCCGCGCTTGAAATGGGGTATGGTAGTGCAGATTGATGCCGATGAAGCATTTGCTTCTGTATACCATGTGCATTTTGTGGGTGTGATAATTGTTATTCTCACATTTCTCGCCGCTTTATTCGGGGCTTTTTTATTTAATCGCCGCGTTGTCGATCCTCTGAAGCACTTGAATCATAGCGCATTAGAAATTTCGGCGGGTAATTTGCATCTGCGTGCCGCAATTGAAGGTTGGGATGAAATGAGACAGCTTGCGCAGACATTTAATCTTATGGTGGAGCGTCTGAACGCCAGTAATTTGGAGCTGGAGAACAGAGTTGCCGCCCGTACAGCAGATCTACAGCGGGCAAATTCCGCTTTGGCGATTAAAGAAGAAGAAATGCGTTCTGTTGTTGAGCACATGGTGGATTGTGTAGTTACTACTGACGAAATAGGCAAGATTCTTTCCGTCAATCCGGTAATGGAAAAACTGTTTGGCTATAGTCACGATGAAATGATTGGACAAAATGTATCGATCATCGTGCCCGAACCGGACCGTAGTAAGCATACCAGTTATATGGAAAATTACTGCCGTACGGGCCATGGTCAGGAATATGTCGGTCGCCCTTATTTATCCGGATCGCATGGTATCGGCCGTGGACGTGAAGTGGAAGGCATTCGCAAAAATGGCGAACGAATCGAGCTATATTTAGCGGTCAGTGAGTATTATGTGGGCGAAGAACGGCACTTTACCGGAGTAATGCGGGACATTCGTGAACATGTACGCATTATGAACGATTTACAACAAGCTCGGATTGAGGCAGAGCAAGCTAATAAAGCTAAATCAGCTTTTCTGGCCGCCATGAGTCACGAAATTCGCACACCGATGAATGGTGTGATTGGCATGATTGATGTACTTAGGCAAACCAGCCTGACCGGCTATCAAATGGAAATGGCTAACTTGATACGCGATTCCGCTTATTCGCTGCTTTCCATAATTGAAGATATTCTTGATTTCTCGAAAATCGAAGCTGGCAAACTGGAAATCGAAAAAATTCCAATGTCATTAGCCAATATTGTCGAAAACGCTTGCGGTATGCTGGCACATGTTGCACTCAGTAAAAAAGTGGAATTAACCTTATTTATTGATCCGGAAATTCCGGAGAATATGCTGGGAGATCCCCTGCGACTTCGCCAAATATTGGTAAATATTATTAATAACGCAATTAAATTTTCCAGCAAGCAAGAAAAGCAAGGCAAAGTATCGGTGCGGGTATTACTAACCGAATCCAATCCTGATCAAGTAGTTGTTACTTTCCAGATCACCGACAATGGTATCGGGATGAATAAAGAAACTCAGGAGAAATTGTTTAAATCCTTTTCGCAAGGTGATCCTTCTACTACACGGCGATTTGGTGGAACCGGGCTTGGTTTGGCAATTTCGCATCATCTGGCAGAATTGATGGATGCTGAAATCACGGTACAAAGCGCGCCTCAACATGGTTCCACTTTTATTATACAAATGCCTTTTAAACCTCTCACCAAGATCTCATATGCCGACCACAAGATCGATGATCTCGCCGGCATGAATTGCTTGATATTGGGTGAGAATGATGGGTTGAGCAATGATTTGGCTGTTTATTTAAGAAGTGCAGGTGCAGTGGTTGAGCAGGCACCTCATCTCACCAACATTGAGAAGATTATTCAGAAGCTTACTCCCGGATTGTGGCTCGTCGTTATCGATGCCGGAGAGCAAGTTCCTTCCATTGAAGAATTACGTGCTGCGTTTAATGCTCGTTCTGAAACGATAAAGAATGCCGCAGAAACAGGATTATATCAATCGCATCCTTTTATTGAACCTCGCTTTATTGTGATTAAGCGGGGCCGTCGCCGGCAGGCGCGCATCGAAGATATCGACATCATTACGTTGGATGGCGATGTCATGTATCGTCAATCTTTATTTCGCGCCATGGAGATTGCTGCCGGAAGAATAGATGCAGAAACAGAAGAAGCCCCTTCGCTGAAAAACGTAATCACATCAGCGCCTAAACCGATTTCACGTGAAGAAGCCTTGAGACAGCGCATACTAATTTTGGTAGCGGAAGACAACGATATTAATCAGAAAGTGATTCGCCAACAGCTCAATCTGCTGGGATATGCAGCAGATATCGCTAGCGATGGAAAAGAAGCATTGAAACGTTGGCAAACGGGGGATTATGATTTGTTGTTGACTGATTTACACATGCCGGAAATGGATGGATTTGAATTGACAAGAGAAATTCGAACAATAGAAGCCAATCAAAAACGTATTCCAATTGTTGCCTTGACAGCGAATGCGCTAAAAGGAGAAAAGGAACGTTGCCTGCAAACCGGAATGGATGACTATCTGAGCAAACCGGTCCAGCTTGAAGATTTGCGCGCAATGCTTGAAAAATACTTACCCAATCGGAAGCTAATTGAAGCTACTCAATCTGATTCCCAACCAACCCTAATTGACAGTAAAGCCGAGTCAACCGGAATACCGCTCGATATCCATGTTCTCGAACAGCTGGTTGGTAATGATCCAGCAATGGTTAAAGAAATGCTGCTGGATTTTTACACCAGTGCGGGAAAAATTGCAGCAGAACTCCATGTGGCATATCAAGCAAATCAATTGACAACAGTAGGCTCATTGGCCCATAAACTCAAATCATCTGCACGTTCGGTGGGCGCACTTGCATTAGGTGAAGTATGCGCACAAATGGAGCAAGCAGGTAAAAACAATGATGCAAAAGCTCTGGCTGATTTTTTCCCAACATTCGATACGCTAATGATAAGTATTAAAGCTTATCTAAACACTTTATATGCAAAGGATGAATAAATTTGCTCCACGCAACTATGCACCTACCCCGCGGCAAGATTGTGGAGAATCTCAAATTACACTTTGTAAGTAATAAAAATCACGCATGTTTCTCGAAACATATTGAGAAGCGATAATAAATGCTACTCAAGCTACTCAAACAATGACCTATTTATTCAATAACCCAACAAAATTTGCAGATGAACTGATTGAAGGATATGTTGCGGCACACCGCAACCAAATACGCTTGGTTGAGGGCGGCGTGATCCGCAGTCATAAAGCTAAACCAGGCCAAGTCGTACTTGTCATTGGTGGCGGTTCCGGGCATTACCCAGCGTTTGGGGGATTCGTTGGTCTGGGTCTGGCACATGGCGCCGCCATGGGTAACGTCTTTGCAGCGCCATCAGCACAACAGATTTGTAATGTAGCCTTGACCGTGAATGCAGGTGGCGGCATCTTGTTTTGTTATGGCAATTATGCTGGCGATGTACTCAATTTCAATCAAGCACAGGAACGACTTCGCGCGATGGGGATCGATGTTCGAACGGTGGTTATAACCGATGACATCGCTTCTGCACCCTTAACTGAAAAACATAAACGCCGTGGTATTGCCGGAACTTTGCCGGTTTTCAAAGCAGCCGCTGTGGCAGCAGATGCAGAAAAATCACTCGATGAGGTTTTCCGCATTGCAACTGATGCCAATGATCGCGTACGGACACTCGGTGTCGCATTCTCCGGTTGTACTCTGCCTGGTGCCAATAAACCACTATTCGAAGTTGCAACCGGAATGATGGAAGTTGGTATGGGAATTCATGGTGAACCTGGCCTCTATCGCATCAATGCGCCAACTGCCGATGACTTGGCAAACATGCTGGTCAACAAATTACTCGCTGAAATTCCTTCGATCATCCTCAATCCTGATACTGCACGTATCGGTGTAATACTCAACGGCCTTGGCACTGTGAAATATGAAGAATTATTTGTCGTCTATCGTCAGGTTGATCGATTGCTATTCGAGCGTGGACTCACCATTGTCCAACCCATAGTGGGTGAATTAATCACAAGTTTCGATATGGCAGGCCTTTCACTAACGCTATTCTGGATAAACGATGAACTTGAGCAAACCTGGATTGCGCCAGCAGACACTCCAGCTTTTTATAGAAGCAATATTGCCTATTCCAGCATAGATACAATCGAAGCAAGTTCACATAGAAACAAACGCTTACTCGAAATTGGTTCTATCAGTTCACAATCAGCTGCAGCACTAGCATTCTTGGCGCTTAAGGCCGCCAGCGAAGCAATTAATGAAATGAGCGAGGAGCTTGGCCGATTGGATGCTATTGCAGGTGATGGCGACCACGGCATCGGTATGCAGCGTGGAATCGCCGCAGCGGTTGCAGCGGCAAAAGAAGCGCGAGTTGCCAGAACCGGTGTTGGAACATTACTTAAAGCCGCTGGCGATGCCTGGTCGGATCGAGCTGGCGGCACATCGGGTGCTTTATGGGGTATTATCCTCCGCAATTTAGGCGATGCTTTGGGTGATGAAATCACGCCTGATACATCAGCAGTTGCTGTCGGTATTGCCTCGGCGCTTCGCGATGTAATCAATCGCGGGAAAGCACAATTGGGCGACAAGACTCTTGTTGATGTTCTGCATCCCTTCTCAGCGGCACTTACCATGACGGCATCACAAGGTCTCTCGATTGTAGATTCCTGGGCTATTGCAACCGATATAGCAAATGAAGCAGCTCAAGCCACCAAGAATCTGCGTCCCAGAATTGGTCGCGCACGCCCGCATGCGGAGCAGAGCCTCGGCACACCCGATCCGGGTGCTATTTCAATGGCATTGATCATCTGCGCAATTGAAAAAACAATTAACCATTTCTGAAATACTGAAGGAATTCGGCGCGCAGCACGGGTCTGCAAGGAAAGACAAAGATCAGCCACAGACAAAAATACAGTGGAGATAATTTTCTTGAAGTTGCTTTTCAAGACAGAAATCCTGAAAGTCGTCCTGTACGTACTATCACTAGCTGATAGAAATAAATAGCCCCGTGGTTTTGCCACGGAGCTATTTATTTCCCGTTTATTTCTTGCATCTTACTACAACTATTTATTCAATAGAAACAGTAGGATATAATACATCTTAAGTTTAACCTGAGCGGCTATTGCGCACCGCGTTAAGTTATATTTCTGCCTTGGTAACCTGATGCATACTTTGTGAGCCGCCCACTGCAGCATCAGCAGGCTGGTTCACAACCGCCGCTAAGGAAAATGTGATTGTATAGAGAATAGTAATTGCATAAACTACAAATAACTGAGGTGCTTGTATTAACTCTCTAGATTCCATTGGCTTTACTCCTTCTAATACATTTATCGGTTATCTGTGCAAGTTATATGAAAGTACAATTGATCTGCAGGAATAACCCTAATTAATAATACGCTCTCATAGGTTGACAATATCAACACTAATTGACTAACCAGAAACACATCACCTTAAGTGATCAAGAGCAAGCTGATTAAGGCCGATACATATTAGCTTTTTAATTACAATGACAATTAAAATTGTTACTGAATACAGCGTAAATATCTCACCTTGGAATAGATAATATAGATTAAAGATACCGGAGAGAAGTACCACAAAACGAAACATTTTGTATCCGAATTAGATACAATAGTATTATGCAAGATCTTAATCTCCTGATAATTTTTGCTCGAGTTGCCGAGGCTGGAAGCTTTGCAGAAGCGGCGCGTCGCATGAATATCTCCCGTGCAGCGGTAAGTAAGGCCGTTGCCAAACTTGAGAAGGATCTCAGTACTCGATTATTTCTCCGAAGCACCCGGCATCTTAGTTTGACCGAGACAGGTACCACGCTCTCAGAGCATGCAAATCGCATCCTGGAAGAATCTGAGCACGCCGAACGGGCAATTAATAGTCTTCATGCTGAACCGCGCGGGGTACTGAAAGTAAGTGTATCCAGCTCTTTTGGAACGCGCCACATCGCCCCGGCACTTCCTTGTTTTCTTACTCGCTATCCTAAGATCAGAATTGACTTGACTATTACCGATCATCCGGGTGATTTGGTCGAAGAGGGATATGATGTACAAATTCGTGTGACAAATGAGCCTGATCTTAATCTAGTGGCACGCAAAATTGCACCCGTGCGCCGTATATTGTGTGCAACACCTCAGTACTTCCAGCAATGGGGCATGCCAAAAACACCCGAAGATCTGGAGAAACATAACTGTCTTGATTGTGCACTCTCAGTTGAGCAAGGCTACTGGCGTTTCAGCGGACCGACGGGCAAGATCAAGGTTCCAATATCAGGAACCTTACGTATCAATGATAATGATGCACTTGCACAGGCAGCTCTTCATGGGTTAGGAATCGCTTTGCTACCCACTTATACTATTGGCATGGAACTACAAAAAGGACGGCTCCAGGTGGCACTGCCGGAATATCTATCGGTAGAGCGCCATATTTATGCTTGTTATCTCCCAAGTAGGCATTTGCCTATAAAGATACGTGCATTTATTAATTTTCTCGCAGAATATGTCGGCGATATACCCTATTGGGATCAATCTTTAAAATAGACTTCGTTTCAATCAGAGTTCAGCTTCAGGTTAAAAATACGCTGAAATGCAGAGTAAACATGGAATTACCTCGTACATTAATCCCGAAAAAAATCTTCCGCTTACACCATTGGCAGAGAGGGAGATTATCATGCATAAAAGCAGCTGCCATGAATAGTCCGACGGAAAGATTTTGGAGAATACTCAAAAATGAACTAGGCTTATCACAAAGAATTCAAAGCATAGCAATAAACAACTCAGAAGATTATTGCATACATGAAAACCTTCTATAATCGACAATAATACAAGCGTTATCTTTCGCCAACCTAATTTACGCGGTGATACGATGCAAAATCGAATCGTAACCATATACTCCATTTTTAAATACTCATATCAGTCATATGATGAATATAAAAAATTCAATCGAGCTCAAGCTGCTAACATTGCAGCCACAATTTCTAGAAGTAATCAATGAAAGTCATAAACATAATGTACCGGAAGGATCCGAGTCCCATTTCAAAGTGACCATTGTTTCTGACGAATTTAACGGAAAAATGCTGTTAGCTCGACACCGAATGGTCAATAACATTCTGGTGGATGAGCTTCGTTCAATTCATGCGCTTGTGATGCATACCATGACCATAGAAGAATGGTCTGAAAAGAATGGAAAATCCAACGAATCGCCCCCGTGCTTGGGAGGCTCAAAAATTAAGTAGCCTGATAACACTGATATTTTCTTCTTACAGCTGTTAATTAATTGAAATCCCTTGCTCAAGTTATTAGCGTATCCCTGTCGAATATCTAACATCAATAATGGATAATCTCCAGATTAAGACGTAACCATATGATAAATTTGATAATTATAATATTACCGACTAACAGATACGATCTGCTTGCTTAGAGCCTAAAAAATATCATTTTGTCTATAAACACAGAACGAAATAAAGAACCCCGCCGCAAGCAGCGGGGTATTAACTGCATTCTTAAATCTGCTGGTTTTCAACCAGCTTTCGCCCCAAGGGGCGGGGAATTGAACCCGTAGAGATTAAAAAAATTCCTTCAGGCTGACTACTCGGGGGCAAGCTCCCGAGATTTCTTCCGTTAAAAATTCTTTGTAAAAATAGGTCGTTAGCGTGTAAAAAGAATTTCTCCTTTATTGTCATAGTGAAGCTTTCAAATCGAGCGAAAACTTCCTAGTACACATGTACTAGAAAAAAAAGTAACAATGACCTATTGTGTCACAGGATATTTCCACTAATCTTACCCTTCAGTTTATAAAAAAAACAATCATACAAAATTGATTATTTATCAATAGTTTATATAGATAATTTGATTCTATAGAGCTAATTATTAACGAACGACAAAACTTGAGGGATTAAGCATGTTAGTCAAATTAAATAAAATTCAGATTGGCAGTATTCGGCGAATCGCCTTAGTTACTGCGTTTTTCTTGTCGATTGGAATCAACGGCATGAGTGTGCACGCGCACACCCCCCACGACATGGTGCTTGCATTTGCCGCATCACCCAATTACGCCAGTGATAAAACGATGTTTCTAGTAACCGACGGTGCTTATACTGGTTGGCGTTACGATGAAATTCTGCGTTCAACTGATGGGGGACTGAACTGGGTCAACATCCCGAACGGAATGAATCATCCCTACGAATATAGCGTTCTTCGCGTTTCCCCAAAATTTAGTACCGACCAAACTGTTTTTGCGGGTCTCAAAGGCAAAGGCGGTATTTATCGATCAACCAACCGCGGCGATTCTTGGGAATCGTATAATACAGGGCTCGCGGCCTCAAATTTGATTGTAAGAAAAATGGAGGTTGCTGAAACCAGCACAGATTATGTGCTTTTTTTCACCGATGCCAACGGCGCCTTATTCCGCCGTTCCAGCACCAATGCAAACTGGGTTCAGGTACTTGATAAAACCAATAAAGTCACCGTCATTGCAATTTCACCCGACTACGCTACTGATAACACCATAATCATTGCAAGCAGTACGGGAGATTTGCGCAAATCCACCAATGGCGGCAATGATTGGATCGATTTGGGAAATCCGACAGGAGGAACCATCATCCATGATATGGCCATCGCTCCAGGAGGCGCAGAAATATTCCTTGCAACCCCCCCTGGGATTTTTTATAGCAGTGATGGCGGAAGTACTTTTATCAATAAAGGAAATAATCTACCCAATGAAGCGATCAATAATATAGCGGTTTCACCGAACTACGCGATCGATCGCACTGTATTCTGCACCAGCTTAAGACAATCGGTATTTAAATCCACGGATAAAGGCGATAACTGGGCACTGTTCAATTCAGGAGCCCAAGTCACAAAGCAAACCACACTACTCAATGAAATGTCCGATTTGCAAATATCCCGAACCTATGCCACGGATAAAACAATCTTTCTACCGGTATTTGACGGCCTTTTTATTTCAAGGAATGGCGGAACCACATGGTTACAAAGACAAACACGCATGGGACTGATGACAGGGCTTGCGCTATCCACGAGTTTCAATAGTGATCAAGACATGATTGCCACAACCTATGTTGGAAGAGGCATAGCTATTTCTGCTAATGGCGGCACAACTTGGTCTACCAGTGGCTGGCCCAATCCGACAGGGCGGAAAATGAATTTCTTCGATTCACAGGTCGTAAAAAACCCTAACGGCAGTCAAACTGTGGTTTCTGCAACCAATAGCTACATCGGAAGCTCCAATGATTTCGGAGGTACCTGGACAGTCAAGTTTGTTCCTCGTTTCCTTGCCATAGACCCAGATCTCGTCACTTTCACCACTCTGGCAGCATCGCCGAATTTTACTAACGACAAGGAAATTTATCTCGGATCGAGATTTCATGGCGTACTGCATACAAAAGACTTTGGAAAAACGTGGCGACTGCAACGCGGCGTTCCACTGGATCATCCGGTTACAAGCATCGCCGTCTCGCCTAATTATGTCAACGATCGCACCGCATTTGTCGCTACTCGAGCAGGACAGGTATGGCGCACTCAGGATGGTGGCGATACTTTCTTACGCGTAGGGACCAGTTCGATCGTATCGATCGGTTGGGTTGGACAAAGTTATTCGTGGGTTGCGGTATCTCCGCAATTCGCTACCGATAACCTAGTGATCGTTGGCACAAACAATGGTATTTACCGCTCGACCGATGGGGGTACTACTTGGACCAAAGAAACCCATGCTTCAGTGGGAGCAAATGCGGTTGTTCAGCAAGTGGAATTTTCACCGGATTTTGGTACTGACCGGAATATCTTTGTCAATGTTCGCGGCAAAGGGTTATTCCGTGCAACTCTCAACGGAGCTGGTGCAGTCACTGCTTCACAGAACATCACCTTACCGCTGCTTCAAAACGATAATATCCAATTTACTGAATTTCAGATATCGCCTACATATGCGATAGATTCTACGATTGTAGGTGCTGCAAGAAAAAATATTTATAAATCAACAAACGGCGGTCTAACCTGGGCAGTGGCAGGATTTCCCGATAACTAACCGGGATACGCCATTGTAAATTGCTCTAGACTAGTTGGGACAACAAACTGGTCTAGAGCTCAGAGAGAATTTCCAAGTTACACGATGGGGTAAGCTGAAGCATGCAACGATGATTATTCTACAAGGTTAATGAGTGACAACTTCGAAAAAAATAACTGATTAGCCATTGTCCTCATAAGTGTTTTCGCTGCTCCGTGCAATGCCCTCTGCTAAAACGCAACCGCAGTGTAATCTACAGATCTCTCCAGTTATCCACGTAAGACTTTTAAGGTTTCGCAAAAGCTATACGAGAATAGTCTAGAAAAAATCATGGGAGTCTATCAATATAAAAAGATATTCTCGTTGATATTATAACTATTCCTTTAAAATCAGTCAACTAAGAAAATATTCAGGACTTATTAATTAGTTCATAGCAAGATGTTTCTTTCATGGAATCAGCACTCAACTAAAACTTCAAGGATTAAACATGTTAATCAAATCAAACAAAACTCAGATTGGCAGTATTCGGCGCATTGCCATAATTACTGCGTTTTTCTTGTCAATTGGCATCACCACTACAAGTACACACGCACACACGCCTCATGACATGATACTTGCATTTGCCGCATCACCCAATTATGCCACTGATAAAACAATGTTTATGGCAAACATAGGTGCATATACCGGTTGGCGCTACGATGAAATTCTGCGATCAACTGATGGTGGACTTACGTGGACAGATATTCCAAACGGAATGGATCATCCGTACGAATTTAGCGTTCTTCGTGTTTCACCAAAATTTAGTACCGACCAAACTGTTTTCGCCGGTTTCCAAGGAAGAGCCGGTGTTTATCGATCAACTAATCGTGGCGACTCTTGGGAACCTTATAATACCGGACTCGCCGCCTCAAATTTGATTGTAAAGAAAATGGAGGTTGCTGAATCCAGCACAGGCTATGTGCTTTTTTTTGCCGATGCCAATGGAGCCTTATTCCGTCGTTCCAGTACCAATGCAAGCTGGGTTCAGGTGCTCGATAAAACCAACAAAGTAACTGTTATTGCGATATCACCAAACTACGCCACCGATCGCACTTTACTGATTGCGAGCAGCACCGGAAGTATAAAAAAATCCACTAACGGAGGTACTGATTGGGTCAATTTAGGAAATCCTACAGGAACCATCATCCACGATATGGCCATCGCTCCAGGAGGCACAGAAATATTCCTGGCAACCCCAAGCTTTGGAATCTTTTATAGCAGTGACGGAGGTAGCTCATTTATCAACAAAGGGGCTAATCTACCCGATGAGGCGATCAATAATATAGCAATTTCACCGAATTACGCGATCGATCGTACAGTTTTCTGTACCAGTCTGACTCAATCGGTATTTAAATCCACGGATAAAGGTAATAATTGGACACTGTTCAATTCAGGAGCCAAGGTCACCAAACAAACTCCATTAATCAATGAAATGACGGACTTGCAAATATCTCGAACCTATGCAACCGACAAGACAATTTTTTTACCGGTATTCGACGGTCTTTTTATTTCGAGGAACGGTGGCACCACATGGCTGCAAAGACAAACACGAATGGAAATACTGACAGGACTTGCGCTATCTACTAGTTTCAACAGTAGTCAAGACATGATTGCCACAACCTATTTCGGAAGGGGTATAGCCGTTTCTACCAATAGCGGCACAACATGGTCTACCAGCGGTTGGTCCAATCCAACGGGAAGGAGGATGAATTTCTTCGATTCGCAGGTCGTAAAAAATCCTAACGGTACTCAAACTATTATTTCCGCAACCAGCGGAGGCATTGGGAATTCTATCGATTTTGGAGAAAGTTGGGTTGTCAATCATGTTCCAAGATTTGTTGCGATAGATCCAGATCCTGTTACCTTCACTGTACTTGCAGCATCGCCGAATTTTACTAACGATAAAGAGATCTATCTCGGCACGAGATTTCATGGTGTCATTCAAACAAAAGATGCTGGCAAAACCTTACGGTTGCAGCATGGAGTTCCATTGACACATCCTATTACAAGTGTGGCGGTTTCACCTAACTATGCCAACGACCGCACCGCATTTGCCGCCACCCGGGCAGGACAGGTATGGCGCACTCAGGATGGCGGTGATACTTTTCTACGTGTAGGTGCTAGCTCGATCGTAGCAATCGGGTGGGCTGGACAAAGATATACGTGGATCGCAGTATCTCCGCGATTTGCTACTGATAATCTTGTGATTGTTGGCACAAACAATGGTATTTATCGCTCGACCAACAGGGGCAACACTTGGACAAAAGAAACCCATGCTTCAGTGGGAGCTAATGCTGTTGTTCAGCAAGTGGAATTTTCACCAAATTTCGGCACTACCGACCGGAATATCTTTGTCAATGTCCGCGGCAAAGGGCTGTTCCGCGCAAATCTAAATGGAGCTGGCGCAGTCACCACCTCGCAGAATATAACCTTATCACTGCTTGAGAACGAGAATATTCAATTTACGGAATTTCAGATATCGCCTACATATGCGGTAGATTCTACGATTGTAGGTGCTGCAAGAAAAAATATTTATAAATCAACAAACGGCGGTCTAACCTGGGCAGTGGCAGGATTTCCCGATAATTAACCGGGATACACAATTGTAAATTGCGCCAAGCTATCTGAAACGATAAGCAAGTTCAGAGCATTGGGGTAATTGTTACAAAATAATCACAATAATCATTGATATAAAAAGATATTTTTACTAACCTTAATCGCAATTGATGTGATCAAGTCAATGATCAAGGAGCAGTCCAAACTTGAAGGAGACAAATATGTTAGTTAAATTAAATAAAATTCAGATTGACAGTATTCGGCGAATTACCCTAATTACTACATTTTTCTTGTCAACTGGTATCACCGTCATGAATGTACACGCGCATACGCCTCATGACATGGTATACGCATTTGCCGCATCGCCGAATTATTCCAGTGATAAAACGATGTTTCTAGTAACCGATGGTGCATATACTGGTTGGCGTTACAATGAGATTCTGCGTTCAACCGATGGAGGACTTAACTGGACCGATATTCCGAATGGAATGAACCATCCCTACGAATATAGTGTTCTTCGTGTCTCCCCAAAGTTTGCTAGCGATCAAACTGTATTTGCGGGCCTCAAAGGCAAAGGCGGGATTTATCGATCAACCAACCGCGGCGACTCCTGGGAAACCTATAATACCGGCCTTGCCGCATCAAATTTGATTGTAAGAAAAATGGAGGTTGCTGAATCCGGTACGGATTATGTACTTTTTTTCACCGATGCCAACGGAGCCCTGTTCCGCCGCTCCAGCACCAATGCAAACTGGGTTCAGGTACTCGATAAAACCAACAAAGTAACAGTCATTGCAATTTCACCCAACTACGCTACCGATAACACTTTAGTGATCGCAAGCGACTCGGGTTACTTACAAAAATCCACTAACAGTGGTAATGATTGGATCGATTTGGGAAATCCAACAGGAACCATTATCTATGATATGGCCATCGCACCAGGAGACGCCACAGAAATATTTCTGGCGACTCCAAGCTTTGGGATTTTTTATAGCAGTGACGGAGGAAGTACCTTTATCAACAAAGGAAACAACTTACCTAACGAAGCAATCAACAATATAGCGGTCTCACCGAATTACGCGATCGATCGCACTGTATTCTGCACCAGCTTAAGGCAATCGATATTTAAATCCACGGATAAAGGTAATAATTGGACGCTGTTCAATTCAGGAGCTCAAGTCACAAAGCAAACCACATTACTCAATGAAATGACAGACCTGCAAGTATCCCGAACCTATGCCACGGATAAAACCATTTTTTTACCAGTATTCGATGGGCTGTTTTTATCGAGTAACGGCGGCACAACATGGAAGCAACGACAGACCCGAAGAGGCCTAATGACAGGACTTGCTGCGTCTTCGAGTTTCAGCAGCGATCAAAAGATGATTGCCACAACTTACGTCGGCCGAGGCATAGCCATTTCTGCTGATGGCGGCAGCACATGGTCTACCAGTGGTTGGCCTAATCCCAAGGAACACAAGTTAAATTTCTTTGATTCGGATATTGTACAAAATCCTAATGGCACTCAAACGGTAATATCGGCAAGAAATGGATTCATAGGGAAATCAACCGATTTCGGAGATAGTTGGAACGTCAAGTTTGTACCTCGATTTACTGCCATAAACCCAGATCTCGTCACTTTCACTACCCTGGCAGCATCGCCAAACTTTACTAACGATCAGGAAATTTATTTCGGATCGAGATTTCATGGTGTGCTGCATACAAAAGACTTTGGAAAAACCTGGCGGCTGCAACGCGGCGTTCCACTGAATCATCCCATTACAAGCGTCGCCGTCTCGCCTAATTATGCCAACGATCGCACCGCATTTGCCGCTACACGCGCAGGACAGGTATGGCGCACTCAGGATGGCGGAGACACCTTCTTACGCGTGGGAGCTAGCTCGATCATATCGATCGGTTGGGGGGGGCAAAGATATACGTGGGTTGCGGTATCTCCGCAATTCACCACCGATAATCTAGTAATCGCTGGCACAAACAATGGCATTTACCGCTCGACCGATGGGGGTACTACCTGGAGCAAAGAAACCCATGCTTCGGTGGGCTCAAATGCTGTTGTCCAGCAAGTGGAATTTTCACCGGATTTTGGTACTGACCGGAATATCTTTGTCAATGTTCGCGGCAAAGGATTGTTCCGTGTAAATCTGAACGGAGCCGGTGCAGTCACTGCTACTCAAAATATAACCTTATCGTTGCTTGAAAACGAAAATATTCAATTCACTGAATTCCAAATATCACCCACCTATGCGGTAGATTCTACGGTTTTAGGCGCTGCGAGAAATAATATCTACAAATCAACAAATGGTGGTTTAACCTGGGCAGTTGCAGGATTTCCCGATAAATAACAGAATCGAGAATTGTACAATGCCATCTAGCTGAAACTGGGTGGCATTATCGATAGCTTAATTTCTGCTGAAATCATTCTGTCCGATAAGCTCCCCCTGTTTAAACTGTCGACAACTTTGCATATTCAAGCGACAGCCATTTCATTCCAGCTTGATCAAAATTTACCTGAACTCTCGCATCGCTGCCGCAACCTTCACAATTAATAATAACACCGACACCGAATTTGGCATGCATCACGCTCTGTCCGATTTTCCATCCACCAATACCACTGTTGAAAGATCTAGAGTGGATACCTGACGAATTTCTTGATGCATCCACAGAGGTTTGACTAGTCGCATTCGAGTAGCGGAGGAAGGTATCCGGATTTCTCGGTCCAGCCTGCAGCCATTTTAAGCAGGCTTGTGGAATTTCATCGAGAAAGCGTGACGCAATGTTATATCGAGTTTGGCCATGTAGCATTCGGCTTTGCGTAAAACTCAGATATAACCGGCGGCGAGCGCGTGTCATGGCCACGTACATCAAGCGCCTTTCCTCAGCAATGCCATTGCTTTCATTCAAACTGTTCTCATGCGGGAACAGCCCCTCCTCCAATCCGCTTAGAAACACAGTATGAAACTCCAATCCTTTAGCTGCATGAACTGTCATCAATTGCAATGCATCCCGACCGCTGCCGGCCTGATGCTCACCAGCTTCCAGTGAAGCGTGAGCAAGAAACTCGGTCAGACTGTCATTTCCGGTTTCATGCACAAAACTGGTCGCAGCATTAATTAACTCATTCAAATTTTCGAGCCTTTCCGAACTTTCGCGCTCTTTGGCATAATGCACCAATAGCTCACTATGAATCAGCATGTACTCTACAATTTGAGGCAACAGTAACTCGCCACAGCTTTGACGCATCGTCATGATCAGAAATACAAACTTGGCTACACCTTTTAAGGATTTGTGCGATTCTTGCAACAATGACACTTCACCGCCACATTTTTGCAATGCTGCCGCCCACAGGCCGTGACCTTGAGCTTTGGCATCATCTTGCAATTGTTCCAAGCTACGAGCACCTATACCACGTGCCGGAAAGTTGATGACACGCAATAAAGCACCATCATCATCAGGATTGGCAATTAAGCGTAAATAAGCTAATGCGTGTTTGATTTCCTGACGATCAAAGAATCGCATACCCCCATAGACACGATAAGGTATTGCAGCATTAAACAAGCTGTGTTCAAGTACTCGTGATTGTGCATTGGAGCGATATAGCAACGCAATTTCTGATAAGGCGATACCCTCCTCCGCATGCAAAGTTTTAACTTCTTCAACAATAAATGCAGCTTCATCGAAATCATTTGGCGCGTTGTAAACACGTAATGGCTCGCCCCTTCCTTCAGCAGTCCAAAGATTTTTACCCAAACGCTCGCTATTATTTTCAATTAATGCATTAGCTGCATCCAGAATATTCCCATGGGATCGATAATTCTGCTCCAGCTTGATTATTTTTGTGATGCCAAAGTCGCGCTCAAAGTCTTTCATGTTGCCGCTGTATGCACCACGAAACGCATAAATGCTTTGGTCATCATCACCGACCGCAAAAACCGCCGCCGTTTCCTTCGTTCCCGTACCCGCCAGCAATTTGAGCCATTTGTATTGCAGTGGATTAGTATCCTGAAATTCATCCACCAGAATATGATTAAAACGTTCCCGGTAATGCTGACATAAGATTTCATTGCGGCTCAGCAGTTCATAACTGCGTAACAACAATTCGGCGAAATCCACGGCACCCTCTTTATGACATTGCTGCTCATATGCTTGATAAAATTCGAGCATGTGGCGTGAGAAAACATCATTGGGCGTAACATAAGCGGCACGTAAACCAGATTCCTTGGCATTGTTGATAAACCACTGAACTTGACGGGGCGGGAATTTCTTGTCGTCAGCGGATAAATCTTTCAAGATACGTTTAATTAAAGCCAATTGATCCGCAGAATCCAGGATCTGAAACGCTTGTGGCAAACCCGCATCTTGATAATGCGAGCGCAACATGCGGTGACACAATCCATGAAATGTCCCAATCCACATTCCGCGCGGATTAATCGGCAGCATAGCGGTAATCCGCGCCAGCATCTCCTTAGCTGCTTTGTTGGTAAATGTAACAGCCAGAATACCGCTCGGACTTACTTGCTCCGATTGGATCAGATATGCAATGCGCGTCGTCAATACGCGTGTCTTACCGCTACCGGCACCAGCTAAAACCAACACAGACTGGTGTGGCAATGTAATCGCTTCCAGTTGCTGCGGATTCAGATCGGATAATAAAGAAGTCATGAGCGGATAGAGCTAATGCAGTCTGGACATATTTAAGAACAGCTGCATGAATTGGATTTCCGGCACTTTGATTAATCCAGAATCCGATAAATAAGTATTCACATATTATCGCAATCCATGAATTAATCGAGGCCGATCAAAAAATTTCTAGACTCTACTTTTAGCGACAATATCCAGAATCACTGGCGTCAATATGAGTTCAATCGCCATACCCATTTTTCCGCCTGGAACAACAATGGTATTGGGGCGCGACATGAATGAATCATGAATCATTCTCAGCAAGAAAGGAAAATCCGCCATTTCCGGGTTTCTAAAGCGGATTACCACAAGGCTTTCATCCAGCGTTGGAATTTCACGCGCAATAAACGGATTGGACGTATCGACAGTGGGCACGCGCTGGAAGTTGATATGTGTACGAGAAAACTGCGGCGTAATGTAATGCACATAATCATGCATGCGACGCAGGATCGTGTGCGTTACCGCTTCTGTTGAATAACCCCGAGCATTGGTATCACGAAATATTTTCTGAATCCATTCAAGATTAACGATTGGAACCACGCCAACCAGCAAATCCACATATCTGGCAACATCGGCCATATCACTCTTTGCACCGCCGTGCAAACCCTCATAAAACAATAAATCAGAACCAGCTGGGATTGGTGACCATGGAGTAAATGTGCCCGCTTTCTGCTGCCACGGACTGGCTTCCTCATCATTATGCAGATACAGACGTGTCTGTCCGCTGCCGTTATTGCTATATTCCTTAAATAACGCTTCCAATTTTTCAAATTCATTGGCTTCCGGGCCAAAATGACTAATCGGGCGTCCATTGTTTTTTTCCGATTCTGCCACAGCTTGCTTCATCGCTTCGCGATCATAGCGATGAAAACTATCACCTTCTACAATAACCGCCTTTAGTTTTTCACGACGAAATATATGTTCAAAACTAGTCTTTACCGTTGAGGTACCTGCACCTGAAGATCCGGTAACGGCGATAACCGGGTGTTTTTGCGACATTCGATTCTCCTAAAAAATATATTTATCGTACCCAGGATAAGGTACAAGGTAATCCTATTTACTCGATATGATACTTCTTTCTCATCTGACCTAACAGCAAGGAATCATTTCATGGCGCCCTTAATTCAAAATAACTCCCTCAAACTACTGGAGCTTTTATCATGTTAAATTAACCGCCTTAATAGTAAGCGTATTGTATATCAAGAGTACATTTTAATCGTTATCTGCGGATAGTTTATGTCAGAAAAATATGCAAAGTATAAAACGGTCATTGATTATAATTTTATTCCATGAATGAAGCGTCAATAATTTTGCGTCGACTGGAAACCCACCGCCACCCTCCCACACTTATTTTTATCACCACGTAATTTAATTAAAATAATATAAAACAGGAATATATAATGATAGCTTTTATATTATTTCTGACATAAAGAAATCACTCGAGCAATTAACAGGATTGCCAAACGAATAATAACTCAGCGTCATTTTGAGCTAGAATATACGATCAAACAGAATCATTGAATCATCTTTCATTAACAATGTGGCGCAAGATGACTAAAATTATTTTTTACAAAAGATATACATAAACAAAAACATTAAGATAAGAACCTAGGAGTTTAACTGTGCACCCGATCGTACCTATTACCATGGCACTTGGTGTCATTCTGTTTTTTGTAGGAATAGTGGCTCAAACCTGGCTTGGATTTCGACGCATCAATCGTATAAAGCTTCGCGGAAAAGAATATCAACGCTGGCATTTTGTCTTTGTTACAGTGGGTTCCGGTGTGGCTTTGATTATGTTATCGGTAATGCTGCCTAAATACATACCCTACGAACCGACGCAAGACCAGAAATCAATGCAGCCAGCTTTATCCGGTAATTTGAAATTTGAATTAGAATCCATTTTATTCAGCTTGAATCTTAATGAAGACGCCATATTGAAAGCCATCACCCGGTTTCAGACAGAATATCAAGAGGCATCGCAGCGAAATGATAAGAGCACGATGGATCTTCTGATTCTGGAAATAGCTTATAGAATCAGAACCGAACTACAGAACCGCGACTATCCGGAACAACAAATCGAACGCGAAGTTGAGAAAATCACAAACGTTTTAAGACAGTCAACCAAAATAGAAAATCTCAAATAAAAAAACATTTATTTCTGAATAACATATATAATATTTTAAAATCAATTACTTAGGAAATAACGATTATGAAAATAATAATTCAGATACTGATAATCACATTTGCAATATTCCTGGTTGCTGTTAATCCTGCATTTGCCGAGCAATACCCGGACAAAGTAGTTGAGAAATTAGGAACAGGTCTTGCCAATGCTGTGACAGGCGTAGCCGAAATACCTAAAACGATTAGTATTGTCGGCAATCAAGATGGTGTCATCCACGGTATGACGGTCGGGTTTATCACGGGTATTGCCAATGCAGTTGGACGTTCTCTAAGTGGCGCTTTTGATATTGCAACATTCCTGATCCCTACCACACCTTTTGTTAAGCCCGCATATATTTGGGATGACTTTAGCCGGAAAACGACTTTCGTTGAAGCACAAATGCGTTAATCAAGCTTTTTGTTACCTATTAATGGCCAATTAACGCAACGCATGTCAGGGTGGAATACTTGTCACTCAATAGCCGAAGCAGTTTTATTACAAATGAACAACCCCGCCGCAAGCAGCGGGGTATCAGAAGAGAGCGAGTTGTCTGTCTTCGTATAACTGCTGATAGACATCTCCCTGCTTTTTAACGTAATCTCTTATTGTGTCCTCATCGCCATGA
>Ga0268299_1001849_pt1 | contig 31069 bp, 30 predicted proteins | sample NOBtaG_FD_193484 | JGI IMG/M metagenome (GOLD analysis project Ga0268299, IMG submission 193484) | Activated sludge microbial communities from bioreactor in Nijmegen, Gelderland, Netherland - NOB reactor | ecosystem: Engineered > Bioreactor > Aerobic > Activated sludge | place: Netherlands...
ATTTGCTCCACGCTTCTTTCAGACCTCGCCTCGCGGCTGCGTCCTTGCGCTTCGCTACACTTCATCGTCATCAGATTGTGAGTGGACTTTCACCTCCAAGTTGTTGAACATGCCCGGCACACATCAACTGAAAGAGAGGAGCGTAAACTCCCCTCTTTCTTAGCTGCGCCTGTCGCTATGAAATTTGATTGACTAAACAGCGCGAGTGACGAGAAGCTGATCGAGAGTGCATTTCGCGCGCTCGGCCACATAGGGATTCTCGTCTTGCGCAAGACGGTCGAGCACGTGAAACGGCATGTGATCGCATTCCGCCATCGAATATCGAACATCGGCATTCTCGTCTTTAGAAAGAATCTCGACGACTTCCCTGGGTGCGGCTGGATTGCACGCGACCGATGCGCGCACTTCCCATTGCTCATCGCCGGCAAGAACCTGGAGAATTTCTGCAGGGGTGATGCTGTTTTCAGCGATTCTGCCTCGCACTCTTCCTTTTCCGCTGAGCGCCAGGCGGGTCAAAACTCTGTGTGGGGTATTCGGGCTGCCGGCAAAGATGTAATAGAAATCCATGATACATAACCTCAATTTTTTAGCGTAACAGGTGCAATCAGAGTAAGTAGATTCAATGCCACAAATCTTGAACGGCGGTGATAAGCTCTCCCAAACAACGACCTTCTACAGGTTTCCTCAAGTAGTAGTTAATGCCCAGCCGGTGAGCGGTTTCTACATCATCGCAGCGCTCCGACGCGGTGAGAAGAACAATGGGAATCTCTCTTAGATTTTTCTGGTTGCGAATTTCTTCCAGCACCTCATGCCCGTTCATGCGAGGCATGTTCAAATCAAGGAGCACTATATCCGGTGCCGTTACATCTTTATATGGCTCTTGCCGGCACAGGTAGCGAACTGCTGCTTCGCCGTCGTTCACGACATGCAGATTGGCATTCACTCCGGCATCGATGATTGCTTCTTCGGCAATTTTGACATCGGCCGGGCTATCCTCCACAAGAAGTATTTCGATAATTCTGTTCATTTCCAAAGTCCTCCTCCTCATTTCAATTTATATTTCGTCGGTCACTATCGGCAATGTGAAGTGAAAGGTCGAGCCGCCGTTCTTCATCGTGTCCACCCAGATGTTTCCTCCATGGCGTTCAACAATCGATTTGCAAATTGCAAGTCCGATTCCTGTTCCTGAATAGACTTGACCTGAATGGAGTCGTTTGAACATGGTGAAGACATCTTTCGTGTGACGACCGTCAAACCCGCTGCCATTGTCTCGAACAGAGATATGCCAGAACACCTTGGGCAAGTCGCCATCGCCGTCCAGGTAAGCTGCGGTTTCATCACTGCCTACGGACTGTGCGCATGTAATCTTCACTTTGAGCGGCTCATCGCGCCTGAACTTGATTGCATTGCCCAGAAAGTTCTGGAATAGCTGAACCAGTTGCAGCGCATCGCCCTTCACGGTTGGAAGTTCACTTACTGTTATTTTTGCTCCACTTTCCTTGATTGCTACCTCAAGGTTTTGCATCGCCTCCTTTACACAGTCATCGAGATTGATGGTCGTAAATGATCGGTCGCATCCTTGCACTTTGGCGTGATCGAGAACACCTTTCACAATACGCTCCATGCGCAATCCGCAATCACTGATGTGTCCCAGGAATTCATCGGCTTTATCGTCCAGCTTGCCTTCATAGCGTCGAGACAACAAATCTGTGAGCCCGCGCAACGAACGCAAAGGTTCTTGCAGATCGTGCGACGCTATTTTGGCAAACTGCGCGAGGGCAGTATTCGAGCGAGCCAGCTCTTCCACAGCTTCTTTGAGCCGTTCTTCAGCAGTTGCCCTGGAAGCGACTTCAACCTTTAACGCTTCATTTGCAACTGCCAGCTCATGAGTGCGCTCCTTCACTCTCACATCCATTTGCCGAGCATGCTGTTTGACCTGAGCGGTTAAGCCGGTCATCATGAACGCCACAACGAACATGGCTATGAAAGTGAAGATGCACGAAGCTTCGGGCTTCATCAAGGTGAAGTGCGGAGACACCACGAAGAAGTCGTAGCCGATTACACTCAAGAGACAAGTGACGAACGACGGTCCTCTGCCGTATCTGCATGCGACAAGAACGACGCCCAGCAGGTACAACATACAGAAGTTTTCTTCGTCCACATATGGCGACATTGCCATGCCCACTAAAGTGCACAAGATTGTCACCGAGCATGCCACCACATAAGGAAGAAGACCTTTGACGGTAAGTGTGGACCGCGCAAAATCAGCCCCATGCTTTATGCGGGTCCGCCACCAACCGTTTTGTTCCTTCACCGGAGCGCTCACGACATTCACCGCAAACGCCGGTTCAGATCCCTCGATTCGGAGCTTCAGATCGGGGTTATACTTACTGGCTATTTCCCTTTTCTGAAGCTCCTTCTCGAGGATCTCCTTTGTGCAATTCTTCACGTCGTGAAGACTTGCCGAAGGAAGAACACCCTCAATACTTCTGTTGATAAAAACTCCGTTTGTCATCACCGTCACTGCCTCGCAACCGATACTGCTATCCTACGGAGCGTTCGTGAGGGACCTGTGAGGATCGAATATTCAGATTTTTGGTACACGCCGGGCACGCCGGAGCGGCTTTCAAAGACTGTTTAGACCGGTGGAAACGTCACTGTAAACGTTGTGCCTTTGCCTTCCACGCTGGCAACGTCAATTACCGCGTCATGCATATCGGCAATTGCCTTCACTATTGAGAGCCCGAGCCCGGTTCCGCCCCTGGCGCGCGCGGCCTGCCTGTCGACTCTGTAAAATCGATCGAACAAGCGCGGTAAAGCCTCCTTCGGAATTCCCATGCCGGTGTCTTCGACGGAAAGCGTAGCCAGTCCGTTTTTATTCTTCAAACTGACTGTCACGCTCGCCCCCTTCTCCGAGTATTTGAGAGCGTTTTCGATCAAATTAGAAAACAAGTGATACAGCGCCTCACTGTCCGCCATGATGCTTGGATCATCAGCAACTTGAATCTCGAGTTTCTTTTCCTGCGTTTCAAAACGCGCAGAAAACTCTTCGCGCGCTCGCTCGATAATGGGTTTTAGACTGATGCGCGAAAGTTTGACACTGCTGCGCGCCGCTTCCATTTTTGCCAGCGTGAGCATATCAGTGACCAAACGAGACATGCGATCGGTGTTTCGAATAATAATCGCCAGACTCTCGCTTTTCTCAGGATCGTCCTTCACGTCTTCGGCGAGATTCTCAGCGGTGATCTGAATCGTAGCCACCGGCGTCTTCAGCTCATGTCCGGCATCCTGCACGAACATTTTCAGCATCCGGTACGCCTCTTCGACAGGCTTCACCGCTTTGCCTGACACCATGAACCCGGCAAGTGCCAGCCCGAAAAGAAAGACCGGACCGAGCATCCATTTGGTAAATACAAATTTGTCCACCGCCAGATCGCGCTGAGCAGTGGGAATCTGAATTTGCAAATATCCGAAAAGATGCCCGTCTTGAAAAAGAGGCACGGACTTGGAGCGCAAATTTCCGGTCGGACCAGGCACTTCGGTTGTGGTTAAAAACAGCCTGCTATTACCTTTTTGCCCATGTTCTTCATCCAGTTCGGAATGCGAATCGAACAATTGCACCGTTGTTTTCAATCCATATGGACTTTTGTGCAATTGCTCCATCATGCCACGCGCCTTAAGATCATTGCGCACGATATAGACCAGCGGCGCCACCTGCTCAGTGAGCGCCCTCAGCTCATCATCCAGTGCATTGGTAAGTGCCGTGCGAAACAAATAGGTATTGCCGACAGCCAAAAGCGTGAAAGCAATGGTGGAGAGAAGAACAAACCAGAGTGTCAGCCTAACACGCAGCCCGGTGAACATTATTTTGCGTCCAATCGATAACCGACGCCATGAACCGTAGAAATGATATCGCTGTCCACTTTTTTCCGAATGCCTTTTATGTAAGTGCGAATCGCATCAGTCGAAACCAATGTATCCGATTCCCAAACCCTGTCGATTAGCGCCTCCGCACTGAACACAGTATTGGGATTGCGCATCAAGAATTCCAGCAAGTTAAACTCTTTAGGTTCCAACTTAAGCTCGATACCATCTCTTTCGAGTTTGCGCGCCACTGGATCGAGTGTAAGATTGCCGATGTTTAAAACTGTAGTAGTGGTATGCGAGGCGCGCCGAATCAGTGCTCGCAAACGTGCATTCAATTCTTTGGCGTGAAACGGTTTCGGCAGGTAATCATCGGCACCGCAATCAAGACCTTCGGCGCGATCGTCGATGCTCGAACGTGCGGTCAGCATCAAAATCGGTGTTTTGCCGCCCTTCTCTCTGAATTTCTTCATTACCTCGATGCCGTTCAGCCCCGGCAATCCCCAGTCCAGCACAACAACGTCATATTGATAAACGCGCAGCATATCGAGCGCGGCTTGACCGTTGTCTACGACTTCAACCGTGTAATGTTCTCGTGTAAGAGAGAGCTTGATCTGCGATGCAAGATCAGCTTCGTCCTCAACCAAAAGTACTTTGCTCATCGTTATAAATTCCGGCAATACGAGACAAATATAGCGGAAAAAAAGGGCGGGAAATCAATTCCCGCCCGATCCCATTTAGATTGAATCTCAAACTTAGATTCAGAATTAGCTCTTCGGCTTGTCGGATGCTTTTCCGGATGGCTTCGACAGCTCGATATCGAGGGTAATCGGCACTTGCTCGCCCAGCGCGACACCACCGCCGTCAAGCACTGAGTTGTAAGTAATACCGAAGTCTTTTCTGTTGATTGTGCCCGTAGCGGAGAAGCCGACCTTGTAATTGCCGTGCTTGTCATCAATCTGCTGGCTTGGACCTTCGACTGCAAGTGTGACCGGCTTGGTCACACCATGCATAGTCAAATCGCCGGTCATGCTGAATTTACCTTTACCGGACGGTTTGATCTTTGTAGATTTGAAAGTGATATTCGGAAACTTCTCGACTTCGAAGAAATCTTTTCCACGCAAGTGTTCATCGCGCTTTGCTTCGTTCGTATCAATCGTGGTTGCATCGATCGACGCGTTCACTTTCGCATTGGCCAGATTTTTTCCATCGTAATCGACGGTGCCGCTCAACTTGCCGAAGCTGCCGCGGACAGTTGAAATCATCATATGTTTAATACTGAAGTGCGCAGCCGAATGCATAGGATCGACTTTCCATTCATCGGTCGCCGCATAAGCTCCGGGCAAAGCCAACCCAAAAGCCACAACGGCAAGCACAGCACTTTTTCGCATCTTGAACTCTCCTCTCATACTTTTCACAACGTTACCAACGACTAGATTTCACCTTTAAGCGGTTGTCGGTATCGAACGGGCATACTAGAATCAAATAGTATACAACTGCAAGCAGGAACCCATTTGTAGTGTAGTACCCTTTTTGATACCAGGTGACCTTATGTACGCAAAGCTCGAATGCCCAATCATGGCGACCATGGCCATGATCTCCGACAAATGGAAGGTACTAATTATATGCAAACTCAAGAAGGGCACACTGCGCTTCAATGAGTTGAGGCGTGAGCTGAAGGGAGTTACCCAGCGAGTGCTCACGCACCAGTTGAGAGAACTCGAAGCGGACGGTCTGGTCAAGCGAACCATTTATGCTGAAGTGCCTCCACGTGTAGAGTACACATTGACGGAATTAGGTACGACTTTGATCCCGGTTCTCGACCATTTGGAAAAATGGGCTCAAGAACACGCCGAAGAGCTGATGGCAGCGCGCGCCAAAGTAGTGGCGGCTGCATCGGGTTGTTCCGACGGCTCAACGGCCAAAGTCGGCGAAGCTTCATAGCCTCAACACCTGGGGGCTTTCAATCGCAATCGTGGAATAATGTACAGTCGTCACGAGCGTACATTTATTTGGTCAACGAAAGTGAAACAAAAGCCCCTGTATAAAATTTCGGCAGCCCTGATTGTCTGCGCTGTTTCCTGCGGCATCCCTTTCACCACCCTTGCGGCCGACAGCACGAGGGAAGCATTCAAACTCTATCAAGCAAAACGTTACAGAGAAGCCGCCCAGCTTTTCGAAACCAGCTTGAACACGCCGTATCCGAACGCTAATGTTTGCTATTACGCAGCGATCTGCAATCAACAATCCGGCAATTTCCCCAGAGCGAAATTCCTCTATCGTCAGGTTGTTCAGCTCTCGCCCAATAGCACTATTGCCGAATACTCTCAGGTGATTTTGGCAAAACTGGAACCTGGCGCTGCGATCACGAGCAGTTCCAGTTCCGCGACCGGCGGCACTTATACTCCGAGCTATGCCTCTTCAAATGCGGTTTCCGGACCGGATGAAGGCGTCGTCTATTATCGAGGTCACGGCAGCGAGATAAGCGTTCCGGTCGAAGTAAATAACCGCAGGATTGAAATGATTCTCGATACGGGCGCGCCCGGCATCACCGCGGGAAGAGAGCAATTGGAGAGCGCTGGTGTGAGAACGCCGGACGGCAAAGCGGTCGGTCAAACAGGCGGTTCATCCAACAGCAGCCTGCAAGATTTTTGGGTAATGCCGGCGACGGTCAAAGTCGGACCGTTTACAATTGCCAATTCTCAAGTCAAAGTCCTCGCGGTCAATCATGCAGATCCATTGCTCGGTCAAGGTTTTCTCCAATATTTCGACTACACCATCGACCAGAGCGCAAAGTGCATTCGACTGAGACGCAAAGGCTCAAGCAGCGCAATTGCTGCAAAAACAGGGCAATTCGTGCCGTTTCAATTCAGGGAAGCGGGCAGCCGCATTATTGTCGATGTAGAAGTAAACGGCAGGAGAGGGCCGATGATTCTCGACACAGGCAATACTGCATCCGGCATCTCGTTTATGAGCAAGGAACAGGCAAAAGAATATGGATGCGCACCTCCCGAAGATGCTCGCGCCACCACGCACACCGGTGTATCCGGCTCGGGAAGCTGTCTTGAATACAACATCACAAGGGCCAGGCTGGGTCCCATAGACAAAAGCAATTTGCACGTCAGCGTGCATTTAGCAACGGAAGCGCACGAGCCACCACTTCTGGGTCAATCGTTTTTCGAAGGCTGGCAATACAACATCGATTTGAAAGACAAGAAAATCTGGCTGTTGCGACGATAGCAGAAGGACCGCATAAGCTGCGGCCCTCCATCGGTTTCAATCAGATTTGTCGCTCAGCTTTTCACCGAACCGACAAGCTCTTTTTTTCGATTGCGCACAGGCAACTCGCCGGCCATGATCTCCATCAACAGTTCAAGTTTCGTTCCACGCGCGAGCATTGGAATAAGACCCGGCAAACTGTAATAGTCGCCATTGAAAGTATAGACATCGACCTCGCAATTGACCTTCAGCAAATTTTGCTCGACAAAATCGCTTGGATTTCCAATGTGCACGATGATCACGCTAGGCATGATACCAAGCTGCGGATCGTCGGCATACTTTTTGATTGCGTCGTGCATTAGCGGTTGCGCATTGTCGCCTTGATCGGTGACGATGACAATTTGCTCGACTTTCTGTTGGCGCTTGCGCATCACTTCAATGCAAACTCCGCAGGATGTATTACCATCCGCATTGATGCCTTTGAAAGCGCGCTCCCAATCAGCAAGCGTATCGCCCTTCGCTTTGATGTCGTAAGACATGGCGTCGAAGGCGTAAACATAAAGTTCGGCAGTGCAAATCGGCGCGATCATGCTGGCGATGAGCTTACCAACTTCAATCGCTTGATGCATCGATCCGCTTTTATCAACCAGCAACGCAGTCGATCGTTTGATTTGACCCTTAGCCTTGATTTGCTGGTTGCCGACATCCTCAACCATTTTCGCCAGCTCCTCATCCACTCCCGCGACTTTCAAAGCCTCGCGAGTTTTGAGAGCAGACACGCGCTTGTCGGTTTTTCCTGCCTCTAGTTTGGTCTCGATCAGTTTGCGCAAATCAGGATCATCGAACGCGCCCCTGCGTTTCAAGCTGGCAAGGTTGTTGATGATTTCTTGCGGAGTCATGGCGCTCACAATCGCGACCAGCACCGCCGGCGTCATGTGTTTTACCAGACTGACAGCAATGCGATATGGAATTTTATTTTCAATGAGCATGCGAGCTTGCTCGACAGGATCGTCTGACTTTGCGATCTCTTTCAAAATCGCTGCTTTACTGCCTGGAGGCGGATTCTCGTCGAAAAGAATTTTCTGAGCATACTGGCCGGGCTTGATGCGGAAAGTCGCATACAGAGTCTTCATCGATTTTCGCGCGTGCAGCACAGCAGAGTCGAACGCATTTTCGTCCGCCTCTCGATCGCGCAAGTACTGCTCAATAGCCGTTTTAAACGAGCGTGGAATCGATTTTGAAATTCCAACCATGTAAGTCTCGCCCGAACGATAACCTTTGAGCATGCGCAAAACCCGCTCCACCTGATAGGGAGGCAACTTCTGCAACATCGCCAGGCCTGCCTCGCGGTCGGTTTCATCAAAATTGGAAATGCAAAGCAAAGCAACAAACAGTTGCTTCAGATCGTGCACCGTTCCATTTGCGAAATACCAGACGGCCAGACGCGAGAAAAAGAGCGGGTCCTTTTCTTGCAGCCTGGAAAAGAGCGGGACGAACGGCGTAACGTTGCGGTGCGGTGTGCGCAGCAACGAGTTCAATACCGCCAAGCGAAAATCTTGCTCGGAGGAAAAATTGGAATTGAGTAGTTGCTCGTCAAACATGATGATTTCTCCAGGTCGCGCGATCAATTGGGCTCCCACCTAATTCGTTCCCCCGCGCAAACGCAGAAAAACCGAATTCGGATAAGAGTCCTGAGTCACTGAACCACCCAACCAGGGGTCCATTCTGACACAGGTTTCCGAAATGCGCTTTGGGCGCCGAATACGCGGGGCAGACAAGCACTACGGCTCAATTTTGCAACTTCAGTAAGACCGTCCGGAACATAATTTTTGCCGGAGCGTCGTTTGGCTATACGTGTGTACTCCAACCTGTTGGGCTTACAAACCACCATTTCAAGGTACGAGTGAAAGCTCATAAAAGCGCCCGGCAAACTCGTACACGCGGCAATTTTTCCCGGACCAACAACAACGCATTCGTCGCCGCTCGGTTTTTATGCCGGGCGGCGGCTCCCTTTTTAAGCCGCCTCAAGTAACGTTTCTGAGGCGGACTTGCCATTAGTGCATCTAATTAATATAGAAAAACGAGTTTTTTATTAATATAGGCGTCCCTCGATTGTTCAGGCGCTGTTTTTGCCTGCTTTGGAATCTCGGAAAACCTGTCTTTCACGCAAGGAGTCGCGATATGGCAAAGGGTTCCGTTCTCGAATTGCCCACGGCAGCGCCGGAAGAGAACACAGTGATGCAGACTATAGAAATTCAAGAAGACCAGCACAAAGGTGATGGACCGAAGCCCTGGCATGTTCTTCTCGCCACCTGGCTGGGCGGCGTCTTCGACGGATTCGACTCTTCGATTTTCGCTATGGTTCTGTTCCCTGCCGTCTCGGAACTGATAGGTTCCAAAGACACGGCAAGCGTCGGGCAATTCGGCTCTTACATCATCGCCCTCTTTCTTGTCGGCTGGGCAATCGGCGCCGCCTTCTTCGGCTGGCTTGCCGACCGCATCGGCCGCGCCAAGACACTGACTCTGACAATTCTCGTCTACGCCCTCTGCACCGGACTTTGCGCAACAGCGCACACATGGTGGGAAATGGGGCTCTATCGCTTCCTCGTCGGCGCAGGAATCGGCGGCGAAATGGGTATCGGCGCAGTGCTTCTCACCGAGTGCTGGCCGAAAAAATCGCGCCTGCACGCTGTGGGCTTTATGGCTACCTCCCTGGGTTTCGGCTACCTTCTCACAGCCAGTCTCAACCTCATGCTTGGCGGTTTCGGCTGGCGCTGGCTCTTCGTAGCCGGCATTGCTCCTGCGTTTCTCACACTCTACATTCGGTCAAAACTAAAAGAGCCGGAAAATTTCACTCGCATGCAGAGCGCTCGCGAAGAAGCTAAAAACACAATTCACGAGCATAGAACCGAAGAACAGCATGAGCTCATGAAGTCCCCTTTTGCCACCTTAATCAGCCCGGAAAACATTCGCAAAACATGCATTGTCGCCATGCTCACCAGTTGCGCCATCATTGCATGGTGGGCGGTACTATCGTGGATTCCATCATGGATAAACCAAATTACAGGCGATCTTGCAGTCGAACAGCGTAGCCATGTGATGTTCTTCAAAGACATCGGCATGATTTTGTCCGGCATCCTCGGCGGTTTTATCATCACCAAGCTTGGTTACAGAAAGTGCATGGGATGGACGTTTACGCTGGCATTCTTCGCCACAGTGGCGATGTTCATGTCGTTCAAAACATTCACTCCCCTGATTTTCCCATTCATTCTTGCCGTCGGTTTCTTCGCCCATGTGCCGTTTGTTTTGCTCTGGGGATACATACCGGAATTGTACGAAACAAGAATCCGCGGCACCGCCTTTGGTATCACCTACAACGTGGGCAGATTGGTCGCGGCGGCGGCGGCAGTTCTCAGCGGCGAGCTGATCAAGGTGTTCGGCGGCTCATACGCGACAGCGGCATCGACGGTCGCATGCGTATTTCTGCTTGGAACGATAGTTTCGTTCTTCATGCCGAAGCCATGCGGCAAAATGATCGATCGCTAAGCGGCTTCTTCCTTAGCTGCAGACGCATTCTTCAACTCATCCAGAACAGCTTGCATGGCAGCTCTTATGCGCTTCTCCGCGCGCTCGACCGCAGTCGCCGGATGAACTCTGTAATCGCGGCTGCGTCTCAGCAGACTGATCGGCTCACTTGCTTCTATCCAGGCAGTCCGGCTTCCTTTTGTCGACACGCGACCCAAGACGAGCCACTCGAGCCGGTCGATGATACGCCATAAAACGTCCAGAGTGCGCGGCTTCTGCTGCAGCGTCGAGGCAAGAATAAGCAAGTGCTGCACGCGATCGAGGTCGCGCATGCAAGTGCCGAGTTTGTCTATGGTCTCCGCGCGCAGTCTGTCGTCGAACATGCCGCGCCCATCATTAATCGACTCTTTCATGCGAATCAACTTGCCGCGCACAGAATAAAGAAAGACATGAATAGAAGGATTTTCTAGAACCTGCGCACCCGTGATGCTCGCCACCGAGCTTGTGATCTGACGGCACAGACTCACCAGGCGAGCATTAGTAGAAAGACCGGCACGAGTCGAGTTGTACCTGGCGCTGGAATGCGCGCCGCTCGAGTGTTTTTCGGCAGCCACTCCATAGCTGGCCTCCAGCCGCTGCAGCATTTTTTCAACTGCACGGTGGATGCGAATTTCAATCGGACCGCTGCCTTCATTGATGCCCAGACACCCTTCGATCGAATTCAAACATGCATTGAGCGGCTCCCAGGCATCCTCATGGACCTGATAGTAAATAGCTGCCGGTATGACGTGTACGGCACACTGAGGATCGGTTCTAAGCGACTTCTCCTGCGCCTCGAATATATTGCGCACTCCGTCCTTTTTCAGCGGGGAGATCATATCGTCGCGTCCCGTGACATCGCCCTCGGGAAACATGACGAGCTTGTGCTTGCCCGCCGCAATCAGCGAAATTGTCGTCTTGCGCGACTCGACATCTTCAGGAATGCCGCGAATGACGGAATAGACGCCACTGTGCTGCATAAGCCAGCCGCGAATTCCAAAGTCCTCGTCGAAAAGCTCGCGGGCAGCCAGGTAGTAATTATCGTCGCCGCACTTTGTCGATAGTGTCGCTGCTACCGCCGGGTCGCATCGATCGATGTGATTCAAAGCCAGCACGCATGGAATGTCTTTCTGCGACCGGATAACATCCATGCAATGCTGCGACGGGCGCACTGTGAGCTTTTCCATCTTCAAATTTAGAGGAATAAGCGCCTTAACCAGACTGAGCGCGAACGGATTTGGCTTTGGCGCGATAAATTCGCTCATTGCAGTTCCACTTTCATAGGTTCAAAGAGGGACGGCACGCACCCCTGCAAGTTCCCACCAGCGTGGAAAGGCTCGAGAACGTTTTAAGTTGGATGCCCCCAAAATGACACATTGTCAATTTAGTCTTTCTTCATTGGCGTAGTTTTTCAGGGACGAATTTCCTCTTCGAAACAAATTCGTGAGAACGCTCTCACAATGCGGATCAATGGTGCAATCATCATTGATACGAATTTGATACAAGCACTTTTAGCGCAACTGCTGCATGCATTACCATTTCATGCATCTTCCTCCTTTGAAACTTCTCACAACCGAATGAATTCTTTGTCTCACACACTGACGTGGAAACAACTGATCAAAGAGGCGGAAGTGTGCCTGGAAGACGGCAACTTCGACGCGGGCGAGGAGTTATACAAACAGGCTTTGTCAGCCGTTTCCGATGAGTATGGTCCAAACCATCCTCATGCCAGCAACATCCTTGTGAAGCTTGCTGATTGTTATGAAGAACAAGGTCGCACAAGCGACAGCCATGATGTGTTCCGTCTCGTGCACCAGATGGTCACGACCTACAATCCCACACTGGCATCAATGTAGTTTTTGCATTAGCGTGCCTCTTTGTTGATCTTCAAATCACCCAGCGTGATTGAATAATTGTTCTTCTCGCTTGCTGCGATGAATTGCATGATTGCCTCAACAGCGGTGGAAGCTACAAGCAGCACCAGCGTGCGCGCCAGAGGGTAATCGCACACATCAAGTCCTGTGTCGGACGGCACTTGATACTTCTCGTTCCAAACAATCTCACCATACTGATCGTTGACACCAGCATGCAAGCAGTCGATAACATGCGTCTGCGCGTAATCTTTCAAGACCTGTCGCGACAGCGAGTTATCAAAAACATCAACAATCAAATCCGGCTTGCCCAGCAGTTTACCGGCGTTGTTTCCAGTCAATTCCTTGTTGAATACATCTACTTCGACGAATGTTTCTCGAAACAATGAGTTGCGCAGCACTTCGACCTTGGGTGCACCGACATCTTCCAGTCCGAAAGCCTGCGTAGCAAGATTGCGCGACTCGACTCGATCTTTATCTATCAGGAGCATGTTCTTAGCTCCCATTTTTACCAGCGTCAATGCAAGATTCGAGCCGAGCGCACCCACGCCGCAAACAGCAAAGCGCATCTCGGAAAGACGCTTCATTACAGCATCTCCTCGCGCCGCTCGCTCATGTACAATTCGCTCGTTCAAAATCATGCCCTCAGCTTCGACTAATGCTCGTCCCAATCGTTTCGGTTTGCCTGCTGAAGAACACCGACCAGACTCGTGAGATCGAACTGTCTGTCCTGTCCGCTCAAACAAATTCCGGCGCTTTGCAAAGACAGGTCGTTCCTGACTCTGCACACATGAACGTTGCCGTCTATTGTGAATCGCACCGTCAACGACTCATCGTCTTGCAGCCAGAAAGCATCAAGCTTGGCACCAGCGTGCTGCAAAGCAAAACGAATTTTTTCGTCTATTGTTCCTCTCTTGCCCGGCACATACTCAGGATCAGTTCTGAGAAAAGCCATAAGGTACGCCAGACGCTCGGCAGGAACCAACTCCGGATAACGCAGCTCTTCAGGCGCCACACGATTCTCCAGACACGAATTTAAATGCACGGCGATACTGTAATTGCGCTGAGCATAAGTCTCATACCAGAAGTTGGCGCCGTCGCAGCGGACCGCAACAGTGGAAAATTTCTTTCCATCCTTGACCAAACGAATCGGCACTGGACCGGAAATTTTGAAGCGCTTATCTGATGGGTTAAACATCAATCCCCACCAGACGTCGTCAAATTCGCCGATCAAGACCATGCGCAGGCGAGGAAACAGTTGCAGATACTCCGCAGTTTGTTTCAAACTTGGCGCATCAACAAATTCTGCAGTCTTCAAATCCTTCACCCGAAGAATCGCCCAGCCTTCGAAGTCTCGCTTGTCGACTCTCAGTTCAAGAATCACGCCGCCGACGCGAACGCGCACGCCGGCGCCTTTCACAATCGGCGCAAATATGTTCTTACCGACCAAGTCTTTCTCCCTGGCGGCAAATTTATTGACCAGATCTAGTGGATTTGTCATAGTTTGCCTCCTGCTCTGCAAGTTATTGATTTGCAGAATACATTCGCCACGCATCCGGAAATTTTTTAGATAAGTCCTCTATCGACATGCGCACGAATGACTCTTTCAGAATCTTCTCTTGCCTTTGCAAAGTCAGCGAAACACTAGTTCCCTTTTTTCCGATAATAAGATCGTAAACATCTTCCTTGCTGAGCTTTTCTGTTGAAGTGTCGTCAACCTGAAGTATCGCATCCCCTGTTCGAACAATATTTTCAGCCGGACCGCCTGGAAAAACAAACCGTACGACTGGAGGCTTATTCGACACCATCTCGAACTTTATCCCTAGAATTCCAATATTTCCGTCCAACTTTTGCCCGAGATACGCTTCTCGCGCTTTAGCCGAAGCGGCAGCAACCGAATTAAAATCCGACCACTTTTTGACAGCCGCCGCAGCTTGCTTAGCAGCTTGGGTACGAGGAAAACGAGCGATGATCTGCTTGCAGATTGCGGTCGCCTTATCTGTACGTCCCGCTGAATTTAAGCTGAGCGCATAATAATATGCACTGCGCGAGTCACTCAGGGTTTGATCTTTTGCACTTTCAAATGCTCGAACTGCTCGCGAAAATTGCTGTGACTCATAGAGCGCAATTCCCTCTTCTGTCGTATTTGCAGCAGCAGAATGGTCCAGCAACAGCGACGCCAAAGGTAGGCAAATAAATACCCTCAACTTAAGCGTCGCATGCTTGCACTGTTTTGCTGCGCGTTCCATAGAACTATCCGAAAACGGCAGGCGGACGCATGGTCATGTTTCCATTCTCATGACGTTCGATCACCAGAGAATTCAGATCGGACAGCTTCACATCGAGGAATGCGGCAACTGCGCGCTTGATCTGCTCATCGGGAGCGCCCGGCTCTACCTCGAGAATGTCGAGTGCGATATCGCGACTATTGCCTTTAAATCTAACGTGCATGACATTGCTGTCTGACGCATTAGTGGCGTGAGTATACAGGTTTCGCGGGTCGTTTAGCGTCATTGTCCTTTCCTCCGGAAGCGACTGCAAAGCTCATCATACCCATTTGAGACGAAACACGCTGACAAGCAACTGAAAGACAGAAAACGAGAAAAACGCGTCACAGCTTTGGTATTGGGAGATTCCCCGCTTCAGTAATCAGATATTGCAATTGAGTACGACTTTTCCGATTGTTTTTCTGTCTTCCAAAAGTGCATGCGCTTTTGCCGCATCACTTAGAGGCAACACATGCTCAATTGTCAGCTTGAGCCAACCTTCCTTGATGCCCGCAAGCACATCATTGGCACGCATGTTCAATTCGTCGCGATCGCGCAAATAATTGTAGAGGCTGCCTCCGGATATTGTGACGGCTTTTGCCATCAAAGAATTCGGCACAATCGCTTCGGCCGTACCGCTGGCAGCTCCGAATATGACGCAGTGTCCGCGCGTTGCGACTGCCTGCAGATTTTTCGTAAAAGTGTCTTTGCCGACGCCATCAATTATGAATTGAACGCCTTTGTCTTTAGTGATGCGTTTCACTTCTTCGACAAAGTCATTTTGCGTGTAGTTAATCACGTGATCAGCGCCCGCATCCTGAGCGCGTTTCGCCTTCTCTGCAGTAGAAACCGTACCGAATACTTCCGCGCCCAAGTGTTTCGCCCACTGAACCAAAAGCAGTCCCATGCCGCCCGCCGCAGCGTGAATCAAAACCGTATCGCCTTTCTTGATCTTGTGAAACTCATGCACTAGATAATGCGCGGTCATTCCTTGTAATGGAAAAGCAGCGCCCTGCTCGAAGCTCAATTCCGCAGGCAGCAAGACAAGTTTGTCGGCAGGAACAATCGCCGCCTGCGAGTATGAGCCAAGCACGCTCGTGTACGCGACGCGATCTCCTGGCTTCACAGCCGTTACGCCGTCGCCCACCTGCTCAACGACTCCGGCGCCCTCATGTCCGGGCGTGTAAGGCAGCGGCAGCTTGTATCCCATCCCACCGCGGCGCTGATAGATGTCGAGGAAATTCAAACCAGCGGCGTGAAGTCTGACAAGCGCCTCGCCAGGACCAGGCGCGGGCAACTCGTAGTCCACGAATTTCAACACGCTTGCCTCACCGTGCTCGGAAACCCTGATGCCCTGCACCTTAGTCTTTACTCCAGCCGTCATAACAAGCTCCTCCGTTGGTTGGACAATTTTAGCGGGTACTCTAAAGATATGAAAGTTGCCAATCGAATGAACTTTAATGTGAGAATGACGATCGCCGGCACGATCTCCATTTTCTTTGCAAGCGCAGGTGCGACCGCTGCATTTTCTCAGGACAATTCGTTTAAAACATCCGTTATGGACATGGCAAAAGAACGGGAGAAAATCCTCAGCCAGCCTTGGAATTCACCGGCAACCGATTCGGCAAATCACAGTAGCACGAGTAAATCTTGGACCGTAAGCGAAATCGGACCACAAGAAAAGTCTTTCTTGCAATCGCTGAAGTGGCAAGAGCACAAGGTCGGCAACTATGTTTTGCGCACAGGTCTCATTTTTGATAAATGGATAGCAGCAATGCAGTTCGTGAAAAACGGCAATGTCGTGCTCACGGAGATTACTCCTCCATATGAATACGTGAAGATGGTGGACCCGCTGAGCGCAGTCATCAAAAATAGTCCAGTTGCTTTAGACGGAAACAAAGATGGGGTTTTAGACGTAGCTTTTTTGCACGAAAAGTTGAATGATGCGCATTATCACATGTACACGGTTTATCGCTTGAACAGCGACTGCCCGCAATTGATATGGAAGGCAGGCGGCAAGCTGGGTGACTGGATTAATGGCAGTTCGTCGAGCACGAAGCGCGTGCAGCTAAAAATTCGATCTCTCGATACACTGACGAAATGACGGGAAGTGACCAAGTGAAGCGGAGTGCATTTTTGCTCAGAACCATTTCCTTGCTGTTTCTCCTACTCCTGTTGTTTGTCCAGGAAACTCATAGTGCGCCTTTAAAAGACCGCGCCGGCCGCCATGCAAATCGCCCACCTCGCCAAGCAGCTAAAGTCAAGGCATTTCAGATGACTGCGCCAGCGGCGGGTCAGTCGATTGCTCTCGGAAAAAAACTCAATATTCGACTGGTTAACGTTCCATATCTGAGAACTCCATCAAAGCATGGCGAAAATCTCGCTTGCGGTGAGCCCGAAATGACATTCAGCCTAATAAATAGCAAGGGGCAACGTTTTGAAATCACCGATCGCAATTGGAATATTGAAACTCCCGATAAGGCGATGCAGAATTTTTCGATCAAGATTGAGAAGTCAAATACGGGAGAGCGTATAAAACCAGGGAAGTATCGTCTCTGCGCTACGAATTTCTACGGCATGCAGCCTTGTCCGGCAGGAGAGAAACCACCAAAATTTCCACAGGCTATTTCCGGCTTGTTCACGATCACCGCGGGCGATATCAAACCCTGCGGAGAACTGTTCATAAAGTTGTCCGCAACCAATAAACAGATTGATTGGGAAAATTTTCAAGTTTCGGACAACAAGGATTCTGCTGCACTCGGGAATCCCCCTCCTGAAAGCGTCTGCATCAATACAACCCTCTTACTTTCCTTAGCGAATTCCGCGAAGAATTCCGGCGTCTTTATTCGACTGGAAAAAGATGGGACATACAGAGCCAACGTCGAACCCGGCACATACTATGTTGGTGAATTCCACTGCCCCTGGATCGGCATGCTTTGTATCGGCTCCAAAAAATTTGAAGTTAAGAGTGGCGAAAGTACAAGCTTGGTAATCCCAATCTACGAACACTGATGTGGTGCTCAAGACTTTTCAAAAGTCGAAGTCGGCGAATTTATGTTTCTCCACCATCTGGCGCGCCACAGCGCCAACGGTGAAAGTTTCAACCTCACAACCTGACTGATATTCAACTTTGGCTGTGTCATTTTCCAATTTGCGGAACATCGAAATACCCGCATTTGCATCAAGCTTCATTGCCAGAAAACAACCGTATAATTTGCCGGCCGGCGTGCCGTGACTGATCAACCAGGTCAACTCTCTGCCGTCTGCTTTGACAGGCAGACGGCGAGCCTCCTTGTAGAAGGCATACATAACACTTGGGGCTCCCTCACCAGCAACGCTGCTCTCAAGCCGATTGGCAGACGACAATTTTAAAATCGCCTCTGGAATACCCTGCTTGCTTTTCATCGTTGCAAAATCTTCGAGTGTAAAAACGAGAAACTTCCTGTCCTTTAGCAAGCTGGACGAAACCTCTCCAACAGTGGTATTAGTCCCGCGGCAGCCGCTTCTAAAGTAGACTTTCGATATGTCTTTGGTCAAACTTTTCAAACCTGCATCCGCGTCACCAGAATTCTTGCGAGCGCTTCGCGAGTAGTGCATCAAGCAAGCTGCATACACTTTGCCTTCCGGTGTCGCCTTCTCATGCAACTCACGAAGCTGGGCTTCTGTGATCTTTTCCGGCGCGGCGAGCGCTTCCTGATACGCCAGCCAGCACGGCGATGGACCCGGCGCTTCGCCAATCTGCCCGTCGGCAAACTCGCTCGCTTTCATCAAAGTGTTGAACCATTTGGCATTGTCCGCTTCGGCTGAAAGATTTGTCATTGCACAAAACACCAACGCGAGATGCAAAAATATTCGGCGCATGTTTTAACTCTTCTCAATCGAAACCGATGATTGCGCCTCAGCATCTGCATCGACACTTGCGCTTGCCGCCACAATCGCGTCTCTCACCTGAAGCAATTGAGCCGTCACACTGACAGCTATCTCCTGGGGGTGATTCGATCCTAAGGCCAAACCAATCGGGCAGTAATAAACCTTCGACAATTCGTCAGGCAATCCGGCTTCCGCGATGTCTTTCCTGAGCCGCGCCGCTTTGGCATCGCTGCCGATTACGCCTACATAAGGAAATTGGACGTCTTTCCAATTCTGCAAAATCTCCAGCAAAATTGGTTTGTCGCTGCTGTGCCCCATAGTCATCAGAAGCACGAAAGAATCTCTCGGAATCTCGGGCACGAATTGCTTCATCTCGCTCAAAAGCACGCGCCTTATCTTCGCGGACTCAGGCAACTTGTCGAGCCACTCGACCCGAGAATCAACACAGGTAATGCGGCAATCGAGCTTGTTCAGCAGATTGATCAATGCGTTGCCGACATGACCGGCACCGAATATGGTGATATTCCAGGCGCGATGATTGAAGGCTTCGAGATAAACTCTCATCGAACCGCCACAAGTCATGCCGATATCTCGATTAAGGCTCCACTCAAAAAACTTGGCGATCGCATCTTCCTTGCCGGAAGTGCCGACCAGTCCCGCCGCTTTCAGCATCGCTTTGGCTTCTTGAATGACGCGATTCTCGATCTTCCCGCCGCCGACCGTTCCAAAATAGGCGCCATCAGCCGTCACCAGCATCTTTGCACCGACGTCGGCAGGAACGCTTCCCTGAGTGTCTACAATCGTCGCGCACACAAAAGGCGTGCCCTCGGCAAACAAATCGCTCATGCGCTCATAGAATGTAATCATTGAAGCGCCGCCTCGATGACGCTTGTCAGCTCTTCCTTCTCGTTCTGCGACAGCCCGACTTGAACGTGCTTGATCACGCCCGCTTTATCAATGACGATGGTTAGCGGAATAGCGCTGACGTTGAAGGCCTGATAGCCTTCGGCGTTGGAAACGGCAGGAATCGCATTGATATTTCGCTGTTCCAGATAGCGCTTTTCTCCATTAACGTTGCCTTCGCCTACTGCATAAAAGACAACTCCCTGATCTTTGTATTTCGAAGCAACCTCACTGACTATCGGCAAGCCGATTCGGCAAGGCATGCACCAGATTGCCCAGAAGTCGAGAATTACTATTTTTCCTTTGAGCTCCGACAAGCGAAAAGCCGTTCCGCCCGTTGGCTGTATGAGAATATCGGGAGCAGGCTTGCCGACCATGTGGTTGGACGGCATTTCGATGCGCTTTTCAGCAACCGGTGGCTCGACGATGAGGCTTCTAATGCCCTTTGCCCCCGACACAATCGCCGCAACGATAACGACCTGCATAATAAGCGCGGGCAGGATTTTTAGCGAAAGCGCTTTAGCCACGCCAATTATCGACAGCGCTATTACACCCAGGAATGCCAAACCGACAGTCAAAGGATGAGGGTAAAAGATAAGCGCCAGAGGCGCCAGAGCGAAGATCAATACGCGCAAGCATCGTCTGACTGCATCCTTAAATGACAAGACTGCCGCAACGCGCGGGCGCAAGCGCGAACCTATCAATGCCGCAAGAAAACCCCAAAGAGTAGTGACGACAAGAAGTACGGCGAAGGAAATCCCGAAAAACTGAAGTCCTGTCGAGGCTTTATTTTCCGGCGACAGCGCGGGGTCCATACCCACGACTCCGGCGCCTACCCATAAAACCAGCAGAGCCAGAAAGATAAGACCGTCCAGGTAGCTGCCTCGGCGCGACACCTCATCAAAAAACTTGAGAGGATTGGTGAAAAGCTGGCGCATTCCAGCGAGTTTGTCAGCGACTTGGCTCATTTATCGGTCGTTTTACCGCCTTCTTTTGAAACTATGTCCAGTAGACCATAATTCGCAATTGTGAAGCAATGATAACAAATCCCAGCGGTTGTCAAGCGGGCGATTATACTCGGTACATTCAGAACGAAAACAGCCCTCCCTGTCGCACAAAAATTCAATTAAAAGGCGAATTCAAGCGTTAGACGCATTCGCCCGTTTCTTGCATCAAGGAAAAGAATAACCATGTTATCCGCACTCCTGAAGCCGCTCCATTCCAAAGAAAAGTCGCAAGTCCTCGAAGCAATAAATTCTCTGCGATTCAAAGTCACCCCTGAAAACATCGCACTTTCGACCAGCCTGCCGATTGCAACTGCATCGCAGCAGCTCAACATCATCGCGGCGGAAACGGCTGCGCATCTGAAAGTCGATTCGTCGGGCGCGCTTCTTTATGAGTTCGCTCCCGGCTTCGAGCGCGCATACATCTATGACATCGGCAAGCAGTTGTTCACCGTCAATGGAAACTTCTTCTTCAAGCTGCTGCGCGTTGCATTCCGCCTGGCAATGGGCCTGGTGATGCTGGCGATCAAACTCTCAATCACGCTGCTCAATTTCCTATTCCGCGCCATGTTCGGCTTGCTCTTGATCGGCTCTTTAATCGCAATCGTCCTGGGAATTGTCGCTGCTATCGCTTCCATATTCGACAGCGACGGCGGTGGATTCGACATCGGTGGAATAGGCGACGGATTCGGTGACGGGCTGTGGAACATCGGCAGCTCAGTGGGAAGCGTGGATTGGCATTTCGACTGGTTCGCCTACGATTTCGCTCGACTATTCACATGGAGCTACTACTGGGGCGATCCCTTTATGTATGGCTATTCGCCCTATGGTTACTCCTATGACTGTTATCGCCCGGAAACTGGCAATGCTCGCAACACGCCTGCACCAAGTGTTTCCACACAAATCGAACCGGAGAAAAAAGGTGATTTCGTCACTGACTGTTTCTCATATCTTTTTGGCGATGGAAACCCCAATGCTGATTTGGAAGAGCGCAAATGGCATCAAATCGGTCTTGTGATCAAACGCAATCATGGCGTTGTGGTAGCCGAGCAAATCGCACCTTTCGTGGGAGATGAGAGTGGAAACGAAGACTGGATGCTTCCTGTTCTTGTTCACTTCAACGGCTCGCCGGAGGTTTCCGACAAGGGCAACATCCTCTATGTGTTTCCTTCATTCGTTAAAGGCAACAACATCAGCAACTCGTCGTCGCAACTCTCATTCAAACCGCAAACCGAAGCGAACGGTGGAGATGCGCTCCGCGACTTGTATCGCAGCCACCTCAGACGCAAGGCCGACCACTCTTGGACGGGGAACGCCACGAACCCGCACTCGCAATTGTCGCGTTCTCTTGAAGAACGCCACTGGGAATTTTCTCTCCAGGGTGTCGATACTTCATGCAAAATCGGCACGCTCACACTGCTCAACTTGGTCGGCAGCTTCTGGTTTTACATGGCGACAATCAAAACTCCGATTCTTGTGCCGTTCCACCACGTTTCGTATTACATGATGGCTTACGCGATTTTCTTGATCGTTTTTCCAGCGTGCAGATTTTTCAATACCTTGATCCAGAATGTGGGCATCGATAATCGCAACGAGATACGATCTAAGTTTGCATCGGCGCTTTCCGCACCAAGTGCGGAGCTGAAAGAAAAGCTCACCGAAGCTAGTGCGCACGTCAATCATCTGCTGCACGCACCGCAACCCTCGATCGTTTACACCACCGAGGAAGATTCACTCGAACAGCAATTCACTGCCATACCGAAGTTCAACCATTCGAGAAATTATTCGAGATAGCTTTGCGCCAGCTTGGCAACTCCCGATTTAATGTAACGACGACCCTTAACGTTTGGAACTTACCATCTAGTGCCCCGTCCCCACGTCATCACTAGATGTGCCGGGCTCGTGGGCCGGGTAGCATCTCCACTAAATACGGAGAATAGAAATGAGAATCAAGTTTGCGGCAACACTAGGAATCACCGCAGTCGCTTTGGCTCTGACCATGGGTGTTGGTGCCTTTGCACAAGACACAGTCGTTGTAAAAACCATCACGACAACCGACCCCGGCGTATTGATCGGAACTATCACTACCCGTCGTGACGAACTCAACAAGCTTTACGCCGACGCTCTGGCGCAAAACCTGTTTGCTGAAGCCGAAAAAAATCTGCTCAAAGCCGAACTCGACAGAATCGCCGCTGAAGAGGCAGCCGCCAAAGCCCTTACAGGCGTGGCAGCCAGCAGCAAAATCGTTGTTCTGGCAAGAGACATCGACACTCTGGGCGAAAGGTTCAACATCGTTTTGAAGAAGCCTGTTTTCGTACCGATCGTTGAAGGCTCGCACTTCACCATCGTCGAAGGCAAAGTTGTCGAATTGGATGACGTGGCAAAACGCCGCTGGGACCTGGAAGGCAAAATCAGCAAGTTTTACCTGGAAAACAGAATTTCCGCCTCGGAAGCAAACAAACTGCGCAGCCGCATGGATTTGATTGCAACTCAGGAAGCCGGTATGCGTGCTGACGGCAATCTGGATCTGAAAGAAGGTCGCATTCTCTACGGCGAATTCGACAAGATCGGCTCCGACCTCGACAGCGCAGCGAAGTAGACTCGACAGCGCAGCTAAATAGATCTGATCTATCGAACAAAATGCATCAGAAAGTATGCCCCTCCACGGGCATCAGAAGCTCCGCATGCCGCGGGGCTTCTGATACTTTTCGCCAGCCAAATGTTTTTGACCGGGCGGAACTTTTAGAGCGCTTTTTCGCTCTATAACAGTAATTCTGGCTAGCTCAGCGGAATCAAATAATAGGGGCAAATTTCGAGGACAATTCATGCGTTATCTGGCATTGGCGACGGATTACGACGGCACCATCGCGGCAGACGGACAAGTAAGCGAATCAACAGTTGAAGCGCTCAAGCTTGCAAAACAATCCGGTCGAAAAATTATTCTTGTGACGGGTCGCGAGATGCCGAGCTTGATGAACTGCTTTCCTCAATGGGAAATTTTTGACGCGATTGTCGCCGAAAATGGAGCGCTTCTGTATGTTCCATCGACGAAACATGAAGAGGTTTTGTGTGAACCGCCCAATCAGCACCTCGTCGACATGCTTCGAGCCAAAAATGTTGAACCGCTTTCGGTCGGCAAAGGCATACTTGCCACCTGGGTTCCGCACGATGGATTAGTGCTCGAATGCATTAAAACACTCGGACTGGAGTCACAAATCATCTTTAACAAGGGCGCAGTTATGATCCTTCCGCCCGGCGTCAACAAAGCGAGCGGATTGGCTGCCGCACTGAAACACCTCGGTCTCTCCCCGCACAACGTGGTTGGTGTGGGTGATGCGGAAAACGATCACGCATTTTTGACGGCCAGTGAATTCTCCGTTGCAGTAGACAACGCTTTGCCGGCGCTAAAAGAGCGTGCCGACTTTGTTACCAAAAGCAAGAGGGGCGCCGGCGTAGAAGAGTCGATCAAACAGTTGATTGAAGACGACTTTTTGCAGTTATCACCGAAGCGACATTTCGTCTCAGCAGGCGCGCGTGAAGACGGCGAAAAAGAAATGATCGATCCTTACAACACCGGCATCCTCATTTGTGGAAGCTCCGGCGCCGGCAAGTCGACAACGACGCTGGGAATTCTCGATCAGCTCTGCCGCAGCAATTATCAGATCTGCCTTATCGACCCGGAAGGAGACTATGAGAGTTTCCACAACGCTGTCGTCATCGGCGACACGGAAAGAGCGCCAACAATTGAAGAAGTTCTGCAATTGCTCGCGGACCCGTCTAAAAGTGTGATCGTCAATTTGCTCGGAATCAAACTCGAGGATCGCCCGCAATTTTTCACCGAATTGCTGCCGCGCTTGCAAGAGCTGCGAACATCGCATGGCCGCCCGCATTGGACAGTTGTCGACGAAGCGCACCATATGTTCCCCGTCGAATGGAAGAAGATGTCGCAGTTGGCGCCGGAAAATCTTCGCTCGATTTTGATGATTACGGTGCATCCGGAAAAACTCGCACCAGAAGTCTATGCCTCTGTAGATCTGCTAATCACCATCGGCGACAAGGCTGCAGACAAGATCAAAGATTTTGCGGAACACGCCGGACTGGAAGCGCCGAAATTACATAAGCAGAAAGATCTGGAACAAGGCTACGGCTTTGGTTGGCTCACCCGGAAATCGAAACAGGTTGAGCTTTTGAAACTCGAACTCTCCGAAATTGAAAAGGTGCGCCACAAGCGCAAATACGCGGAAGGGCAATTGCCGGAAGAAAGAAGTTTTTACTTCCGCGGACCGGACGGCAAACTCAATCTGCGCGTTCAGAACCTTGCACTGTTCAATCAAATCGCACGGGGCGTGGACGATGACACCTGGACGTTCCACCTGCACAATCATGATTATTCCAAATGGTTCAAAGAGTTTATTAAAGACGATGAACTATCCACTGAAGCAATGATGATTGAATCGAAGAAGAATATCAGCGCCGAGGAAACACGCGAACTGATATGCGCCGCCATCGAAAAACGCTACACGCTGCCGGCTACCGGCTAGTCCGTAATAAATCCGCTACCCTGGCGAAACTTTTTTCTCAACATCGGGTATTGTCGTTCGTACGGCAGCCACTCGAGGTTGATTCTAAAAATGAGTAAACGGGCGAAGAGGGCTCTACGGTCACTGACTCCAGCCATTCTGGCTCTCTTCGCCCTGGCGCCGTGCAGTTTTGCGCAGGAATTTCCTGAAGGAAACGGCTATAACGGACTAGGAAACTTAGGACAGGACATGCGCGGACAAGGCATGCGCGGACAAGGCATGCGCGGACAATGGATGCGCCAGGGGCATTGGCGAAACCGCATGCAAAACCGCGGCGGACGCAACATTGAAAACGGTTGGTCCGGCGCAGGCAAACCGCTATTGAGAGAAATTGATGTTGCCGGGGTCAAGCGCCAATACTATATCTACAAACCGGAGTCAGCGAAAACACCCGCGCCGCTGGTTTTAGCATTCCATGGCGGCGGTGGCACCGCCGCCGGTGTCGACAAATGTGCGGGTGGTTTGGCACGAGTCGCAGACGAAGAAGGATTTATCGTTGTCTTTCCGGACGGCATTGACAAGCATTGGAATGACGGACGACCCGACATTTCAAAAACAAACTACGACGACGTCGGCTTCATATCAAAACTGATCGATGAACTCAAAGTCGAGAACCTGATTGATGGGAGTCGCGTCTACGCAACCGGCATTTCCAATGGCGGTTTTTTCAGTCAATACCTGGCAATTCAGCTTCCGAACAAAATCGCCGCAGTCGCCTCAGTTGCGGCTTCAGTTTCAAAAGTTTCCCTCGACCTCAATGTTTCCCCAGTTCCAATCATGCTCTTGCTAGGTACGGAAGACACTCTTGTTCCGTGGGATGGTGGGTCGATAGGCGGAAAACTTTTGCGCAGGAAGCGCGGCGAGGTTTTATCCGGACGGCAATCTCTGGAGTTTTGGTTGCAGAAAAACAGAAATACTGCGCAACCGGCCTGCGCAAAAATACCTGACAGGAATCAAACCGACGGCTCTCAAGTTTTGATAGAGCAATACGGTGCACCAGGCAGCAGCAATGAAGCTGTTCTCTATGAAATCAGGGGCGGCGGACATACCTGGCCCGGCGGTCAGCAATACTTGCCCAAAAGAATGATTGGTCCTGTATGCGGAGATTTCAACGGCAATGAGACGATCTGGAATTTCTTCGAAAAGCATTCATTGAAAACTGATCAGTGAAATTTTGAACTTTTTGCTTTGCAGATACGTATTTAAATATACGGCTCCTTAAGCAGGGAATCTTTATACCCCTGAATCAAGCATTCAGGAACTATGCTTTTGTCGTGCTTTGTCATACAATAACATAGCGAGGTTTTTCACCTGTGATTACCTTTGACGAAGGAAACCTGCGCAGGCACAGCGTTACGTTACAAGAAGCTGATCAAGTGCTCGACGCTAGAAATCTAACCACGAGAGTGTTCGAGCTTAGTCCAGCGCGTAACGGAAATGAACGCCTTATGTTTGTGGGATTTACTCAAGAAGGTCGCTTACTCGAAATTGGCATCGAAATTATTAGCGATGAAGATGAGCATGTTTTTCATGGAATGGATGCAACCAAACAGTACCGTCAGGGTGTAGCCGATGGACAAAAAAAGAATAAAAAAGATTAGGAAGGAAGCCACTGCGCGCGTAAACAAAGATGCATTGGTTCAGTTCCGCATCGAGCCTGAAATCATGGATCGCTTGTATGAAGAAGCGAACAAGCTTGGACTACCTGTAGGAACTATGGTGCGGATGTGGGTGATGGAAAGGCTAAATCAAAAATCCGCATAGACAATCTCCGCCAGGTAGCAACCTAGCCGATCGGCGCCGGTTCTTTGTCTTTGTCTTTGCCTTTGCTCTTCACGGATAGAGACGGTTTCTTCAAACTGGTCAAGCGCATCAAAATCTCTTCGCCAGTCGCAGGTATGTTCAGTTCCGGCACTTGCCCTTTTGCGGCAAACGCAAGCGCATCTTTCACAGCAGCCCAGACCGCCAACCCCAGCAAGAGCGGCGGTTCACCAACAGCTTTGCTGCCGCGAACATTCTCAGTGTTGTTGGGATTTTCGATAAAATTGCAATTGAGCGCAGCCGGAATGTCTTGTATGTTCGGAATTTTGTAAGTGGTCGGCGAATAGGAAAGCAACGCGCCCTTATCCGAATACTTCAACTCTTCGTTCGTCACCCAGCCCATACCCTGAACGAATCCGCCGATCACCTGACCGCGGTTTATTCCAGGGTTAATGGATTTGCCGACGTCCATCAAAATATCGATGCGCTCGACTTTCATTTGTCCGGTAAAGCGATCGATTACAACTTCAGCTACACACGTGCCGCAGGTGAAATAAAGGAAAGGCGCACCTTGACCTTTGCTCCAGTCGAAGTCGATTCCCTTGGTCGCATAATAGCCACGCTCGCCGAGGCTGATGCGCTGGCGATATGACATGACGACGAGGTCTGCCCAACTGATTTTGTTCTGCGGTCGGCGCTCGTCGAAGACAAATCCATCCTCGAAAACTATTTTGTCAGGATAGCAGCCTATGCCGATTTCCACGCTGTCGAAATGTTTTGCAGCCACCTCGGCCATCGATAGTTTGATTTTTTGACAGGCGTTAATGGCGGCGCTGCCGTTCAAATCTGTTGCTGACGATGCGGCAGTAGCCGATGTGTTGTTGTTTTTCTCCGTGGACGTCGTCATCACGATCACCTGATCGGGACTTATGGAAAACTCGTCCGCGACCAGCATTTTGATGTTGGTGTTGACACCCTGACCCATTTCGGTAGCACCGGTGGAAACTTGCACGCTTCCATCTACATAAACATTGACGAGCGCATTGGCCTGATTGAGAAACTTGGTGGTGAAAGAGATACCGAACTTCACCGGCGTGAGTGCGAGCCCTTTCAAATGAGTCTTTGATTCCGAGTTGAATTTTTCGACGGCCTTGCGACGATTTCTATAGTCAGAACTTTCGATGACTTCGCCGAACAACTGAGGCAGGGTGTTGTGCTTCAGCAATTGACCGTAATGCGTCGTGTTGCGCTCGTTGATTCCATACACGTTCGCCAGCCGCACATCGAGTGGATCTTTCTTCAAATAGGCGGCAACGTCTTGCATGATATTCTCAATTGTCGCCACGCCCTGCGGTCCACCAAAGCCACGAAAAGCAGTCGTGGGAGGATAGTTGGTCCTGCAGATCTGACCTACCACTTCGACATTCTCAATGTAATAAGCGTTGTCGATGTGCGTTAGCGCTCGACCAAGGACTGCAGGCGAAAGATCGCACGCGGCACCGCCGTCGGCATATAGATGCGCTTTCAGCGCAAGCACCCGCCCGCTGTCATCGAATGCGACCTCGTAATTGTTTTGAAATGGATGACGCTTGCCGGTGAATTTCATGTCGTCATCTTTGGTGTAGATAATTCGCGCCGGACGCTTTGTCTTGAGCGCGACAAGTGCAGCCATTCCGGCCGGATGCGTAGCTTGCGATTCTTTGCCGCCGAAGCCGCCGCCCATGCGTTTTATTACTACGACAATTTGATTTTGTTGCAAGCCCAAAACCCGAGCCAGCACTTGTTGAATTTCACTCGGATGTTGTGTCGAAGAGTGAACCAATAACTGGTCATACTCGCCTGGAATTACAAGCGCGCTTTGAGATTCCAGGTAAAAATGCTCCTGCCCGCCGATGATAAAAATGCCTTCCAGTCTATGTTTTGCTTCACCGAAAGCACGCTTCGCGTCACCACGGGCGATGCGATATGTTTTGTCGATGAAGTCGTTTTTGGCAATCGCCGCATCAATCGTCAGCGACGGCTCGACTTCTTTAACCTCGATCTTGACGGCTTTCTTCGCCTTCGCCAGAGCGCGGCGGTTTTCGGCAGCAATGACAACAATGGGCTCACCGATAAAGGAGACATGATCTTCGCAAAGCAAAACTTCGTCTGCAATCATGGGTCCGAATTTATTGATGCCGCCAAGTTCCTCTAAATCCTTATATGTATAGCACCCGACGACTCCCTTGATTTTGAGCGCTTCCGTACAATCGACCGACTTGATGTGTCCTTTGGCGATCGGGCTGCCGACAAAATCGACAAGCAGTTCATTCTTGGCGAAAGGCATGTCGTCGATATAAATCGACTCGCCACTGACGTGGCCGACAGCCGAATCATGCGGAATGTCTTTGCCTACTATGGACATACGAGTGCAAGCTCCTTCTCGTCCGCTGTTTCAAAAAAGAATTTTTCCATGATGTTAGCCGCCAACTGCAAGCGATAATCTTTCGATCCGCGCACATCGCTTATCGGCGTGATTTCCTTCATCGCGACTTCACCGGCTTGCCGGAAAGTGTCTAAATTGAACGGCTTGCCGTTGAGAAACTCTTCGGTCTTAGGCAGTTTCAAGACAACAGCCGCCACGCCCCCATATGCAACTTTGGCATTGGCGATTTTATCGCCCTGGCGCTCGAGACTGATCGCCGCGGTAAAACTGGAGATGTCCAGATGCTCACGCTTAGAGACTTTGTAGAGCTTGAGTATGGTTGATTTAGACGGCATCGGGATGTGAATTTTGACAATGATTTCGTCTTCGGTCAAAACCATCTTTCTATAGCCGCTGTACAACTCGCTGACTTTGATACGGCGATTTCCCTTCGTACCCGCCACTTCGACTTCAGCACCCGAGACGAACAAGAACGGCAGAGAATCGGCAATTGGAGAACCGTTGGCAATATTGCCGGCGAGGGTTCCTGCATAGCGAATTTGCGGCGAGCCGAAAATCCAGAGTATGTGGTGAAACTCGGGCAGCGCGGATTGGAAAAATTCCTCAAGGCGGCGAAGAGTAACTCGCGCACCTACTTCAATTGTTTCAGCACTGGTTTTAAGCTCACTAAGCCCGCTCACGTGAGTAAGCACCATAATCTTTTGCGGTTCGATCCTGCCCTTGTTCAAATTGACGCAAACATCAGTGCCACCAGATACGATGACAGCAATAGGATTCTTGCTTCTAAACTCGACTGCCGATTTGATATCGGTCGGTTTGAAAAACTCCGACTCCGAGCCCTTTACCATCACCGGCTCATCATGGTGTCTCTTGAAAGTGCTCACCAGCGGCGCGGGGGGATAAAGCTGTGCGAGCCGTTTGTATTGTTTTTCATCAACACTCATCGCCGCTTTGATAATCGATTCGTACCCTGTGCAACGGCACAGATTGCCGGTAAGCGCATCACTGACGGCGGCACGATCGGGCTTGCACTGTTTATCATCCTTTGTGCACGACTCGAATAGCGAACACATCGCCACGATAAACCCGGGAGTGCAATAACCGCATTGAGCGCCGTGGCAATCGACCATCGATTGCTGAATTCTGTTCAACTCGCCGTCGATCTTCAAGCCTTCGACTGTGACGATATGAGTGCAATCGAGCTGATACATGTACTGAATGCAAGCATTCACAGGCACATACTCTAAGCTTTCTCGATTCCCGCTGCCCGCGCCCGTATCCAACCGGCCCAGAAAGACGGTGCAGGCGCCGCAGTCACCCTCTGCGCAAACAACTTTGGTCCCGCATTTGCTGAGCTCGTAGCGCAAATAGTCCGACAACGGCATGAATGCATCATCGCCTTTGACGCGATGCTCTACCCCGTTGACGTACAAAAGAACAAAGTCTCTCATCCAGCTCTCCTGCCAAATTAGTGACCCCTGGCCGGACTTGCCCCAGCCCGCCGCGCATATCTTCTGGATATGATAACCTGCCGGCCGCCGTATCAACGCACTTCGCCGTCAAATTCAGAATTCAGGATGTTTCGGATCGCTAGCTGGCGCCGCCCACCGCTCTCTGGCTGCGCTGTTCGCTATTTGGCTGCGCTGTTCGCTATTTGGCTGCGCTGTTCGCTATTTGGCTGCGCCGGCCGCTTCCTGCTTCACGGCTGCAAGACCTTCGGAGAATGGCAGAGCTTCGTCAT
>Ga0268299_1001850_pt1 | contig 31064 bp, 14 predicted proteins | sample NOBtaG_FD_193484 | JGI IMG/M metagenome (GOLD analysis project Ga0268299, IMG submission 193484) | Activated sludge microbial communities from bioreactor in Nijmegen, Gelderland, Netherland - NOB reactor | ecosystem: Engineered > Bioreactor > Aerobic > Activated sludge | place: Netherlands...
AACACAGCGATTTTCAGATTCGGCTGTACGGCGACGAGCATTATTTGTGCGTCGGCGGCATTCGCTCGACAGGCTTGAGCGCGTCAATGGCAATTGCCGAATATGCTGTGGAGCAGTTGGCGTCGGCTGGCCTAATTTTGAAGCGCAAAGCTGAATTTAAAACGGTGAAAATGCCGAATATTGGCGAGGCTTTCCCGCGTCCGTATCAATGTGACGAAATGATTCAAAAAAATGCCGACTATGGGCGAATCATTTGCCATTGCGAACGGGTGACACGCGGCGAAATCCTGGACGCGGCGCGCGGCGTGATCCCAGCGCGAAATTTTGATGCCTTGCGGCGGCGTACCCGCGCGCAGATGGGGCGCTGCCAGGGTTTTTATTGTTCAGCCGAGGTGACGACTCTTTTGGCAGACGCCAGTGGACAGCCTGTAGAGCGGCTGCTCGGCCTGGAGTGATGGCATGGAGTCGTTAGAAACCGATATTTTAATCGTCGGCGCTGGGCCGGCTGGACTCGCCGCCGCTCTTGAACTGCGAAAGCGCGGCGTGGGCAGAGTCCTAGTCGTGGATCGCGAAAAACAGGCCGGAGGAATCCCGCGTCACTGTGAGCATATCGGCTTTGGAATGCGCGATTTGTATCGCCTGCTGGACGGCCCAGGATACGCTGCACATTATGTCCGCCTCGCCGAAAAAAATCAGGTCGAAATTTTGACCGAAACGACGATCACCAGTTGGGCGGACGCGACGCATCTGAAGGCGACACGGCCCAGTGGATTGGCAGAAATTAAAGCGTCGGCGGTTGTGTTGGCGACAGGTTGCCGTGAACGCCCGCGCAGCGCCCGCCTTATCCCTGGAAGCCGACCCGCAGGCATTTTTACCACCGGAGCGCTGCAAAATTTTGTCTACATCAACCAGCATCCGGTGGGCAAACGCGCGCTGGTCATCGGCGCGGATCATGTCGGATTTTCGGCGATTATGACGCTCAAACATGCGGGCGTCGATGTGGTCGCGATGGTCACGGATTTGCCGCGCCATCAAAGTTATCTGCCCTATAAGTTGGTCAGCGCGGATCGCTACCGGGTACCAATCTGGACGGAGTTGAAAATTTCGCGCATCCTGGGCAAAAAGCGCGTCGAGGCCGTCGAATTAATCAATGTGCGCACAGGCATCACGCAGCAAATTGAGTGCGATACGCTGGTGTTTACGGGCGATTGGATTCCCGATTACGAACTTGGTCACGCGGGCGGCATCGAAATTGACGCCCATTCCCATAGTCCGCGCGTGAATCTGAAATTGCAGACCTCGACCAAAGGTGTATTCGCGGCGGGGAATCTGATTCATGCCGCCGAAACCGCTGACGTGGCGGCCTTGAGCGGGCGTTACGTCGCGGGCTGTGTACAGGATTATCTGCGCACTGGGGCGTGGGCGTCTGCGCTGCCGATTGAAATCACGCCCCCGATTGAGTGGGTGTCCCCGCAAACGATTCAACCCGGCGAATTTTCCGCACCGCATGGGCATTTTATTCTGCGTGTTCAGGAAATTTTAGAGCATCCCACGCTCACGGTCTGGCAGGGGGAGCGCTGCCTGTGGAAAAAGCAATATGGCACGTTGATCCCGAATCTGCCTGTCCACGTCAGCGATAGTTGGCTCAGGCAAGTCGATGCCACCAGCGAGCCAGTTCGTTTTCAACTGACCCGCTGACGATTGAAAAATCGCACCCGAAATTTTCACAACGCGAATTGAATTTTCATGCGCTTGGGGTCATGCTGCGCTAGGTCAAAGCCGCGCGCAAATTCATCCAATGGCAGCGTATGCGAGACCAGCGGCGTCACCTGGATCGCGCCATTTTGAATTAAGGCGATGCTCTGCGGGAAGGTGCGGTTAACGGCGAAACTGCCGATCACGCTCAAATCTTTGCGGAAAACTTCATAGGGGCTGAAGTTAACCGACGAATCGCGCGGGGCGACGCCAAAAATCCAGACTTTGCCGCGTGGTCGGGCATATTGAAATGTCTGCGCGATCACCGATGGCGCGCCTGTCACGTCGGCGACGACATCGTAGCCATCCGGTTCAAGCTGCATCAAACGCTTTTGTTGATTCGCGTCGGCTAGAATCGTCTCGGTTGCACCCAGGCTTTCCGCCAATTTCAGCCGATCCGCGACCACATCGGTGACGACGACCCGCGCCGCGCCCGCCTGCTTGACGGCTTGCATCAACAGGCAGCCCATCGGCCCAGCACCGAAAACCAATACGCTGTCCCCTGGCTGAATCTCGACGCGCTTCAATCCCCATACGACGCAGGCCAGCGGCTCGATCAGCGCAGCGTCCTCATACGAAATATCGCCAATCGGAAAGACATTGCCTTCGTGGACGACGACATATTCGGCAAATGCGCCGTCGCGTGTGACGCCAACGGCTTTCAGATTGCGGCATTGATTCGGCTCGTTGCGCTGGCAGAAGGAGCAGCGGTTGCAGGGGATATTCGGGTCGGCGGTAACGCGATCCCCGATTTTAAAGCGGGTGACATTTGCGCCCACCGCCGTCACTTCGCCGCTGAATTCATGCCCTGGCACGAGCGGATAGATCGCTTCATATTCGCCTTTAAAAATGTGTACGTCTGTCCCGCAAATCCCGGCGGCGCGCACCTGAATCAAAACGTCATCCGGGCCAAATTCCGGCGTGGCGGTTGTCAAGACGCGCGTCGTACCGGGTTGCGTAATCTGCGCTGCTTTCATGTCGTTTATCCAATTTTTAGGGTAATCATTCTGGTTCGTAGGGGCGTCTCGCGAGACGCCCCTACGATGGCAATATGTTGCGATTTTTAACGTTTTCGCGGATTACCACGCGCAGTAGCCGCCGTCGATCACGATGTCGCTGCCCGTCATAAAATCGGACGCTTCGGACGCCAGAAAAACCGCTGCGCCCTGTAAGTCCGTCACTTCGGCCATGCGCTTCATCGGAGTCATGCCCATCCAGGTTGGCATCACCTGTTGACCGAGCGGCGTTTCGAGCAAATCCTGTACCAGTTTGGTGCGGGTGTAGCCGGGGCTGATGCTGTTGACGCGGACTCCGCGCGTCGCCCATTCCGCGCCCAGGCTGCGGGTGAGGTGCAGAACGCCCGCTTTTGACGCATTATAATGAGCTTGATCCTGCGGCGTGTTGGCGATATGCGCGGACATCGAGGCGGTATTGATAATCTTGCCGTAGCCCGCTGAGAACATGGCCTTCCCCTCGGCCTGACAGCCCAGAAAGACGCCTTTCAAATTCAGCGACATCATCTTGTCCCAGTCATTTTCGGTCATTTCTTCGGCGGCGATCCACTGGCCCATCCCGGCGTTGTTGACGGCGATGGTCAGCTTGCTCCATTTTTTGACAACCGTATCGACCATCTCCTGAACCTGCTCGGCGCTGGTGACATCGGCTTTGATGGCAATCGCGTTCGCGCCTTTTTTGCTCAGTTCATCGGCGACGGTTTCGGCATTGGGCAAATTTAGATCGACAACCGCTACCGCTGCCCCGGCCTCCGCCAGCGCATGAGCAAAAGCACGTCCAATCCCCTGCCCCGCGCCTGTCACCAGCGCGACGCGACCTTCCAGCCGGAAGCGCTCTAAAATCGGTTTTGCGCTCAATACGGGGTCTTGCTCAGTCATAATTTTCCTCTCAGATTGCTGCGAAAATGTCATTTAATTCTTTAAGTTGCGTAGCTTTACATTAATGGCATGTTTGTGGGCGCAGCGCGCTACGCCCCTACACAGGCCGGATAATTGCCATAAACTATTGTGGAATCTCGATTTGCACCTTCACCGATGACGGCGGCATATGCGCGGCGTATTCAAATGCCTGAACGCTGTCGGAAAAGGTGAATTTATCCGTGATGAGCGGTTTGACGTTGAGTTGACCGCTGCCCATCAGCGCAATCGCGCGCGGATAAACGTGGGCATAGCGAAAAACGTGCTCGATCCGCGCCTCCTTGACCTGTGCCGCCGAGACATCGTAAGCGATGGGTTTGCCGGGGATGCCAACGTAAATCACGCGCCCGCCGGGGCAAATTACATCGAACACGCTGGCAGCCGCTTTTTCATTGCCGCTGCACTCAAAAACGAGGTCTGCGCCCCAGCCGTCGGTCATTTTCATGACGACATCAACCAGATTTTCTTTGGCGACGTTGACAGGCGTTACCGCGCCCAGTGTCGCTGCCAGATCGAGTTTGGGCTGCTGAACGTCGGTGATAATCACGCGGCTGCACCCACCTGCCAGCGCCGCCAGAATTTGCAGCATCCCAATCGGGCCAGCGCCCATCACGACGGCGACATCGCCGGGGCGGATTTGCGCTTTGTTCGCGGCGTGCATCCCCACCGCCAGTGGCTCGACCATCGCGCCCTCGGCAAAACTGACGCTGTCCGGCAGTTTGAAGGTAAACGCTTCAGGATGGATGACCGTTGGGCGCAGGACACCATGAATCGGTGGGGTCGCCCAAAAACGGACGGCGGGATCAAGATTATAAATACCCAGGCGCGTCGCCTTGCTGTTGGGGTCAGGGATTCCCGGCTCCATACAGACGCGATCACCAACCTTCAAACTTTTGACCTCCGCGCCGACTTCGATAATTGTTCCAGCGGCTTCGTGGCCTAAAATCATCGGCTCGCGCACGACAAATTTGCCAATCGCGCCCCATTCGTAATAGTGGACATCGCTGCCGCAGACGCCGACGGTGTGGAGCTTAATCCGCACATCATGCCGGCCTAATATTTCGGCAACCTCAATGTCGCGAATATTTAAATCATGCACTTTTTCAAGAACAACAGCTTCCATCATATTTCTCCTACATGAACGCGGTTTAACTATAGCGCAAAACCGATCAATGTGGAGTATATCTATTCCTGTGCAGGGACTAGGCGCTCAGCCACCAACTGCCGAGTGGGGTGCGATGTTGAGCAATGCAAAAGAACTCATGCGTATTTTGCCGGTCATGTCGATTGCGCCAAGGGTCGCGATCATGATTACGGTACTTGCCATCAACTTTATCGGCGATGCGCGATGCTCTCGACCCCACCCTGCGCCAGTAATGTTCAAATGAACTCTGAGAAAGAATCCAGGCTTTGAGATTGTTCGGCTGACCTCAAAGCACCTGTATCTGAAATGATAACCAGATATATGGATGGTCATATTGACGAAATCGTGGGACTCGACTCGGAATATTTTATATGGAATATCCGCCTTCTCTTGTGGAATGCCAATGCCAACTGGACTCCCGATGGGCAGAAAATTATTTTCACAGCCTCGACAGGATCAAAACCGATGGGGAGCAAAGTCGATCTGTGGGCGGTTGACCGTCATGGTGGGACACCTGAAAACCGCACAAAGGACTTGAAGTGGGGCGTTCACTATAATGTCGGAAAAATTCTAAATGCAGAGCCATGGGGATCATTGAGCGAGCTTGGCGGGAAGCCGCATGAAATCCCTGATGTCTATCGGGTTCGCTCTCCAATCACCTATGCCCATACCTGCACAACGCCAACCCTTTTAGTTCAGGGCGAAGCCGATTACCGCTGTCCGGCAGGACAATCGGAACAATTCTACGCCCATCTTAAAGCGAATGGGCGCATCACTGAGATAGTGCGCCTGCCGGAGATGGCGCATGTGGCCTCGATCAACGGGCCAATCGTCATGCAGAAGGTGCAGAATGATGAACTGCTGGGCTGGATGAACAAATATGTGCTGGGTAAAGCCTAACTGATTATTTCATAGACCATCAAACGCCTCAATTCGGGGCGTTTTTTATTTGTGTATCCAGATGGTTTTTGGGACTCTCGCGCTTATACTTTCATCGCTGCGCCGTTTTCGACTCCCTTTTCCATGAGAAGGGGAGCCGATGGAATATCTTAAAATTCGACGTTTGATCTCAATTCCATAAGGGGTTTTTTAGCTGTATGATAAGTGAATCAGCTATAATTAGCTGATTGTTAAATGAAATCATAGTCCCAGGATATTTTGCATGGCATTTAGACTGCCTCGTGCGGTTATTTTTCTCCTCATTTTTTTGTTCACCTCCCAGAATCTGATTGCAGCGCAGCCTACCGACCCTCTACCCGATTTTGGGGAACTGCCCTTGTCATTTGTTCCCACCTCAGTTGATTCGCTGACCGAAGCGGGGGTGCGTTTTCAGGTTGCGGGTATGGGGGGAGCGCTTTATTTTTCCCCTGATAATCTCGTGATGGTTTTTCCACACGAGCAGGGAAACACCGACTCGATAGCTGTGCAAATGCAGTTCGAAGGCGCAAACCCGGAGTCGAATATACGGGGATTCGGGACGCTGCCGGGAACGGTGAACTATTTTAATGACCCAGACCCCACGCGGTGGAAAACGGATATTCCAACTTATGGGGGAATCGATTATGACGAAATTTATCCTGGAATTGATGTATCCTATGAAGGTATCGATGGTAGGCTGAAAAGTACCTATCTGGTATCCCCAGAGGCAGACCCCGCTCAGATACGATGGCGCTATTCCGGCACTCAAAGCCTGGAAATCGATGCGACCACCGGTGATCTGCACATCACGCTCGATGACCATTCCGCGCTGATCGAGCAAGCACCCATCGCATGGCAGGATATTGGGGGACAGCGCATCCCTGTTGATGTCAGCTATCGCATTGTCGAGAATGAGACGATTGGTTTTAATGTCGGATACTATGATCTGAATTATCCTCTCATCATTGACCCTGTTCTGGTGTACAGCAGTTTCTTTAGCACCAACGAGAGCAGCGGCTATGCCATCCAGCTCGATACGGATGGCAATATTTACCTCACGGGTTCCATTTATTACCCGCCGCCAGCCTTCTATTTCCCGATTGTCAATGCTTTTCAGCCGACACACGGCGGGGCAACCTGTGGTTCAAATGGCGGCTCATGCCCGGATGCCTTTGTGATGAAATTGAACCCGACAGGCAATCAGGTATTGTTTTCGACCTATCTCGGCGGCAGCGGTCATGATCTGGCATTCGATATGGCGGTGGATGCCGCTGGTAATGTTGTGGTTGCAGGGGTGACACGCTCGATCAACTTTCCGACTGTTAGTGCGATTTTTCCCACATCTATCGAGCAGTCGTGCCAGGGGATTTTGTGCTGGGGTGATGGGTTCGTGACCAAACTCAGCGCGGCTGGCAATGCGCTGATCTATTCAACTTACCTCGGCGGCACCTTAACTGACAGCATTGATGCGCTGGCGATGGACGCCGCTGGCAATGTCTTTTTGACAGGCTACACCTATTCGACGAATTTTCCAGTGGCGAATGCGTTGTTTCCCACGTCAAAAGGCGATACGGATCTTTTTGTCGCCAAATTAAACCAGACGGGATCAACGCTGTTTTTTTCGACCTATCTTGGCGGCAGTCTCCACGAAGGACAAGGGGATATTGCGGTTGATTCAAACGGCAATATCTACCTGAGCGGCAGAACCAGCTCAACCGATTTTCCGGTCACACCTGCAACCGCCTACCAACCCGTCTACGGCGGCGGTGAATATACGTTAGATGCGTTTATTGTGAAACTGGCTCCCCTTGCTTCCAGCATTCTTTACGCATCGTATCTGGGCGGGCCGGGCAGCGACTCCGGTGATTCGATTGCTGTCAATGAGACCGGCGTCTATGTGACAGGTCAGGCCGACACAGGTTTTCCGCTGACATCGGGCGTTTACGATTCATCACACGCCTGCTGTGGCATGGATATTTTCGTCGCCAAATTTGACCCGAACGCCTCTGGCGCAGCGTCACTGGTGTACTCGACTTATGTGGGCGGGGCATCTGAAGATCAGCCGTTGGGGGTGCGCGCTCTGGAAGATGGCTCGGTTTACGTCGTCGGCAGAACCGAAAGCGCTGATTTTCCGCTTGCGAGTCCGATTCAATCCAGCCCTGCAAAAACAGGAGGCGAATCCGATGGTTTTATTTTCCGCTTAAACCCCGCAGGCAAAGGACTGCTTTTCTCAACCTATCTCGGCGGTCAGCGAAACGACTGTGATCGCTTTGAGCGCGTGACTTCTATCGCCTTTGACTTCGCGGGCAATATCTACGTCACGGGCGATTCAGCTTCGACCTGCTTTCAGATCACGTCAGGCGCTTATCTCACCAGCGGACGCGGACTTTATCTGACGAAAATTGGTATGTCTGCGCTCGACCTGGAACAAACCGTCAGCAGTACGCTGGTGGAAGCCGGCGAGACGGTAACTTTTACGCTGAATTTGACCAATAAAACTTCAGGTACGCTCAATAATATCATCGTGCAGGATGCGCTTCCGGCGGGTCTTACATTTCTATCGTCCGGTGCTAACTACAATCCATCCAACAGCCAGTGGTCTATCGCCAGCCTGAGCGCGGGGCAGAAAGCGACACTTACCATTGATGCATTTGTTGAGCCAGGTGCAAGCGGCATGCCGCTGACGAATATGGCTCAAGTTGTGGCTTACAGCCCATCCAGCCCCTATGTGGGCAAAGACCGCGCCAGCGCGACGATCAGCGTTGGTCTTGATCTGGCAATTACGAAAACAGTTGACAACAACACAGCATCTTCTGGTGACACAATTGTCTATAGGCTCACAGCGGCTAACAACAGCGCTCACACAACTGCCGCTAATGTGATTGTTTATGATCTGCTCCCCGGTGGTGTTCAATTCCAGAGTGCCAGCGCGTCACAGGGAACTTATAATGCCCCAGAGGGTGTCTGGTCTATCGGAAATCTCGATGCAGGGATGAGCGCGACCCTCGATATCGTTGTCTTGGTCGGTGCAGGAGCGCCTGCCACAACGATCACGAACACGGCTGTCATTCAGGGCGCTCAAGCCGATGCAGTAACGAGCAATAATACTGCCAGCGCGGTTATCACCTTAACAGGCTGCCCACCTGTCAATCCTATTGTGCGGATCAGCCGCGCTTACGATGGCTCATCGGCAGCCGAGGCTTCTGTATATCCCTCGGCGTCTGAAAACGGACGATTCGTCGCCTATCAATCGCAGGATGCGAGCCTCGTGGTTGGGGACACCAATAATCTCGAAGATATTTTTGTGTATGATCGCCTGACATGCCAAAATCAACTGATCTCGGTTTCGTCCAGCGGGTATCACGCGAATGGTTATTCCAATCACCCCTCGATTTCAGCAAATGGGCGTTACGTCGCATTCCGATCCGCTGCTTCCAGTTTAACCAGTGATGACACCAATGAGGTCGCCGATATTTTTGTGCGTGATCTCCTGCTCGATCAAACGACGCGTGTATCCATCGCCACCAGCGGCGCACAGGCCAACGGCGACTCAGACTATCCGGCGATTTCGGCAGATGGACGCTATGTGATCTTCTTATCATCGGCAAGCAATCTGGTCAGCGGGGACACCAACGGCTACCGGGATGTTTTTGTGCATGATCGGCAAAATGCCACGACGAAGCGCCTATCCATCTCATCCGCCGGGACTGCGGCAAATAACCACTCTGATATGCCATCGATTTCGGTAGATGGACGCTATGTTGTATTTTCATCAAACGCCAGTAATCTGGTGCCTGACGATAGCAATAATCAATCGGATGTCTTTGTCTACGATCAACTCCTGAACACCTCAAGGCGTGTGTCGCTGAATTCTTCCGGCGCTCAGGCGAATGGGGCGTCGGATTTGCCGTCCATATCGGGGGATGGTCGCTATATTGCTTTTGTCTCGTGGGCCAGCAATTTTGCAGGGGCTATTTCCCGTGCGCAGATTTTTGTTCGCGATATGAAAACAGGCGAGACGAGTCTGGTTTCGTCAACGCAGAGCGGCGTTATCGGTAACGATGTATCCACCAATCCGCATATTTCGAAAGATGGGCGCTTCGTGGCGTTCCAATCACAGTCATCGAACTTGGTGAGCGGGGATACCAATGGCACTTCTGATATTTTTATCAAAGATCGCCTCACAGGGCAGCTTGTCATCGTGTCGGTCAATTCAGCCGGGGTGATCGGAAATCTTCTGTCTCAGCTTCCATCTATTTCGCCTGATGGGACTTACGCCGCATTTACGTCGGATGCGCTTAATCTTGTTAGTCAGGTGTCGGACGCACCGCTGGATAACTACCTGGTGAAAAATCCATTCGCGCCCACCACCATTCTCATGACGGATCTTATCATTAGCCAGACATCATCGCCGGAAGCTCTGCAACCCCTAGATGAGGTCATTTTGGCGATCACGGTTACGAACCAAAGTGCGCAGGACGCGCATGGGGTCGTCATCCGTTCGCCGCTGTCTGCGGGCCTGAGTTATGTTGGCATCACGCCCGTGAGCTATACATGCAACCAGAATGCAGGATTTTTGTACTGCCCAATCGGGACGATTCCGGCAGGGGAATCAGTGACGGTTGAGGTTTACGCTCAGATTAGTGCGGGAGTCATCGGCGAACTGAAAAACGAGGTGACTGTCTGGGCAGACGAATTGGATAGCGACAGTTGGACAAATTCTAATGTTCACGCGATTCAGATCAACGGGCCTCCTTCTGGTGTGACGGCAACCGCGACTCACTTCAATCGCATACGGATCAATTGGCTGGACAAATCCGCAGACGAGACGAATTTCCGCATCGAGCGCTCGTCTGATGGCCTCTCGGATTGGCAGGAAGTGGGTACTGCGGATGCTGATGCGGTATCGTTCTTCGATACACTTCTGATCTGTGAAACAACCTATTATTACCGTGCGCGCGCTCTATTGAGCGATGGACGCTACACCCCCTATTCCGCAATCGTACACGCGATGACATTGATGTGTCCGCCGCTAGTCGTTCCAGAAAATCTGATCGCGACGGCTGAATCGTATAATCAGATCAATCTGGTTTGGATGGATGGCTCACTGGATGAAACGGATTTCAGGGTAGAGCGTTCGCTGGATGGCGTAAACACCTGGGTTGAAATCGGCACTACGGCTGGAGGTGAGACGGCTTTTGTGGACGAAAACGTGATTTGCGGAACGACTTATGACTATCGTGTACGCGCTCATCGCAGCAGTAACAACGCTTTTTCGGGCTATTCGACGGTGGCTAGTGTGGAGACTCAGGCTTGTTTGCCGCTGGCAGCGCCGAGCGACATGACGGCTGTACCCGCAAATGACCAGATTGACCTGAACTGGGTTGACAACTCGATTGATGAAACGGATTTCCGCATCGAGCGGTCAGAGGACGGAATCAACAATTGGATTGAGCTTGGACAAGCGGCAGCGGAGGCTGCATCCTTTGAAGATGCCGGACGTATTTGCGGAGCGCCTTTCTACCGTGTACGCGCTCACCGTGATGGCGATGGCGCTTTTTCGGAATATTCAAATTTGGCTCAGCTTGATCTATCGCCTTGTCCGCTGCCGCCTACCAATTTGCAGGTTGATTCGACAACATTTACAGAGGTTAGCCTGAGCTGGACGGATAACTCGGTGAACGAAGTTGGCTTCCGGGTCGAGCGATCAGATGATGGGGTCAATAATTGGGTCGAAATCGTGCAAACGGCTGAGGATGAGGCGCACTTTGTAGATATGGCTTTAACCTGTGGTGTGCGTTACTACTATCGCGTATATGCCTATCCTACCAATGGCACTCAGCCATCGGATTACACCAATATCATGAGTGCCACAACTCAGGACTGCTCAGCTACGAATGCGGTGCCTTTGCAGAATTATGCGCTGACAAACACGCCCACGCTGGCCTGGAATCAGGTTTCATGGTCGCTTGGCTACGAGGTTCAGGTCAACAACAGTTCAGACTTTGATGGAAATTATGACTATCAGATTCAGACAGGAGTCGATGTGCTTTCGGTCTTGCTGCCAGAACTGCCCAATGGCACTTACTACTGGCGTGTGCGGGCTAAAATCAACGCGACAGAGTGGGGTGAATGGAGCATTGTCGAAACGTTCGTGGTGATTTCTTCCTAGACTTCCGCTTACGGCTGGGGTCGTTAATGCTGGCTGTGGAATTATAGGGTTAAGGAAGTATGGGATTATTGGAACAACGGCAGGCTTTGAAAGCGCTCGGTTATTTCAGCGCTTCCTGAATAAGCGATGCTAATTCTGTCGCGGTAAACGGCTTGGCAAGATAGCCTGCGGGAAGCGTGGCCTGCGCCCCGCTTAACGGTGATTTCGTCTAACTGTCCTGTCAGGTATATCACCGGAATATCAAGCTGTTTTTTGATGCTTTGCGCGGCTTTAATACCGGTCAATGTCGCCTTTTAGCCGAATATCCATCAGGATAAGGTCGAGTTGGTGGGTTGCGATTTGAACTACCAACGATGCTAAAAAACGAGAACCTGGAATCTGATGAAGTACGGCGGGAACTCAAATCGCTGAAGGTTACGACATGTCTTGACAAACCTGTAGAGCTTGAAAAGCTTTCGAGGACGCTCAAGGACGCACTGGTCAACAATACCCCTACGCATGAGACAAGCAATCTATCGACCTATTCGTAAAATCGTGAATCGGTCTGATGCGCCGCCCGAGCAAAATGACCGATCAATGGCATCACAAAACGTGAACAACGACCCGATGCCACGCATTGTTGAGATAACCTTTAAAATTCCAGACTGAGGCGATATTTTTAGGTTGTTGATGACCGCCTGTGTCGAAGGCGCGGACAATGAGTTCGTGCCTGCCAGGTGGTAAATCAACGTCTAACTGCCAGAAACGCCACGCCCATTTTTCATCTTTTCCCACAAGATGAGCAGCTTGCCAGGTCTGTCCGCCATTTGTGGAAAGCTCAACACGATTGATGCGAGAGCCGCTGCCGGGGATAGCAAAGCCGGTGACAGATAGAGTGCTGCCCGATAGAAGTGCGCCATTCTCAGGGCAACAGATCACTGAATTTAGGGGCAGATCATTGAGCATAACGCCTTCTGCCCAATTCGCATTTTCAGCACGTACATCGCCAGGGAACATTTTATAAGCGTTGGCCTGATAGAAATTGCCCGATGGTTCGGCCTGGATGGTGATGTTTGCCAGCCATTTGACGCTGCGTGCGCCAATCGCGCCAGGGACGATCATTCGCAGTGGATAGCCATGTGCCTGTGGCACTGGTTCACCGTTCATTTCGTAAGCCAGGATCACATCCTCACACTGCGCATTTTCCAGTGGGATCGACCCACCAAAGCCGAAAGTGTGACCATTTTTCTGAATTTCGTCCAAACCTGTAAACGCAACATGCGCTGCACCCGCTTGCAATCCTGCTGCTTTTAAGACTTCGAGCAGCGGGACACCACGCCAAACAGCCGTGCTGACCGCGCCCATCTCCCAGAGTATTTCACCGGATATGGGCGCGACGGATTCCAATTCCTTGCGTCGGTTGCCGGCGCAGTTCAAGGTCGCAGTGACCGTATGGCTGGAAAATTCTCCTCGCAGCGCTTCGAGCGATAAATTCAAGCGATTGTGAACCAAGCCTTCGATGGTTAATCGGTAATTGTCCGCGTTGACCTGTGGAATATTGCCGTGTGTTCGAACAAAAAAGAGGTTATTCGGCGTGATAAAGTGCTGGCGTAATTGACGAGGTATTGAGCCTGCGTTAAAGGGAAAGGCTGAATAAATCGTCATTTCGGGATGTTTGTTGTGCATGGTCGCGCCTCCTTGTTTCCTATGCGCGTTGGGTGAGGTAGGTCTCTCTCCGGCTACTAACATCCAACATGCTGTTTAGATGACCAGTCTAATAAGGGGAGGTTACGCAACTCGTTATAGATCGGTCACAAATCAGTCTCAAATATGTTGGGAGGTGAAAAGTGACCAGCTTGTAACCAAGCCGTAACTTGCCCTGTGACCATGTGCCAGTAAACTGCTGACCAATAAACAAAACGAAAGGAGCGGGAAACACTCATGTCTGATATTGTCACCATTGCCGGAAGTCCGTCGCGAAACTCGCGATCTTCGGCTGTTCTCGGTTATGCGCGCGAATTTTTCCGGCGCTATGGCCTCCAGTCAGAAGCGATTGAGATTCGAGACTTCAACCCGGAAGATTTACTTTATGCGCAGACCAATAATCTGGGCATCCAGGCTGGTTTGTTAAAAGTAGACCGCGCGAAAGTGGTTATCATCGCCACCCCTGTGTATAAAGCGGCCTATACAGGAGCGCTAAAGACCTTCCTCGATTTGCTGCCTCAGCAGGCTTTAAGGGACAAAACTGTGCTGCCGATTGCCACTGGTGGGACATTGGCCCATCTACTGTCGATTGATTATGCCCTCAAGCCAGTCCTCTCGGCGCTGGGCGCGCAGCATATTCTCTCCGGGTTGTACGTTGTGGATGCACAATGCCGTTTTGTCGATGGGGGATCGTTTCAACTGGACGTTGAGGTCGAAAATCGGCTTCAAAGCGCGTTCCAGACGATTGTCGATCATCTCATCAAAACGGACTTTATCCCATCAGCCGTTGGAGGAGATTTCTAAAATGACCCCCTCAAATTTCACCTCAAAAACCCACGTTCATTCGCTGCTCTGTTGTTGTCGATAAATCCTATTTCGACGCTTGACCATTTTCGATTAATCGCTAACAACGCCCATTTTTAGCAAACAGGTCAACCCCGCGGGAAAGGTTTCCGCGAGACTTAATACGCGCCTGCTTGCTGTCTATCTAAAAGCGAATAACTCACTACGAAAGGTGAAATGAATCATGCAACGCACAATCCGTTTTCTGCTTCTCAGTTTTGTTTTTGTTGTTTTAACCGTTGGTGCGGTGAGCGCCGAAGAGAGTGAACCGCTGCATATTCGTTTTGGTGTGCAGCGCGGCACGTTGTTCAACGTTCCTGTCTTATATGACAATCTGGTTGCCGCTCTGAACGAAGGGCTGAACCGTGAAGTTACCGTCGAACTTTTGCTATTTACCTCTGGGCCGCCGCTGCTGGAAGCGCTGAATACCGGAAGTATTGATACGGGCGGAACAGGAGATACACCGCCGATTTTTGCACAGGCGGCGGGCGTGCCATTGGTCTATGTTGCCAGCCAGCTTTCACAGACAGGCTCAGCTTTGCTGGTGCAGGAAAATTCGCCTATACAGTCTGTCGAGGAACTGGCGGGTAAGAAAATTGCCTTTGCGCCAGGGTCTAGCTCCCATTTATTTACCGTTCGTGCATTGGAGCAGGCAGGGCTGGAATATGATGACATCGAACCTATCCTGCTGCAACCCGGCGAGGCTCGTGCGGCATTTGACAGCAACAGCGTCGATGCCTGGACAATCTGGGACCCTTTCTTCACTATCGCTGTGAGTACATCAAATGCGCGCGTGCTGCTTGAGAGCAAGGACTTGCCAACGGTGCGCGGGTATCAGCTTGCCTCCCGCCAGTTTGCTGAGGAACAGCCAGAGGCGCTCAATATCATCCTGGAACAGCTCCAGGCAGCGACTCAGTGGGCGTTTGACCACGTAGAGGAATATGCTGCATTTCTGGAGGAAACCAGTGGTGTTGCGGCGGATGTCTGGTTGGCGATCCGCGAACAGCGTGGGATCAACCCTTATGAGTATCTTAACGAGGACATCATCGAGGAACAGCAGGCCATTGCGGATAAGTTCTTTGAATTGGGGCTGATCCCTGAGCAGATCACGATCAGCGAAGCGATCTGGGTTCCAGAAAATATTGACATCGCTGAAGGTGGATTAATTGCAGCAGAGGGGGCAGCCGAATGAACGTATTATGGTTTATTCCGACAGGTGGGGATGGGCGTTATCTGGCAAGCGAAGCTCAGGGACGTTCCACGCATTTTGGGTATCTGAAACAAATTGCGCAGGCAGCCGATGAGTTAGGGTTTGTCGGGGCGCTGCTCCCCACTGGACGTTTCTGCGAGGACGCCTGGGTTTATGCAGCATCGCTTATACCGCTGACGCAGCGCTTGAAATTTCTGGTTGCTGTTCGCCCTGGCTTGACCTCACCCGCAGTTGCGTCGCGCATGGCGATCACATTTGATCGTATCTCCAACGGGCGCCTGCTGATTAATGTGGTCACGGGCGGCAGTTCACTTGACCTGGCGGCTGATGGGTTTCATCTTGAACATGACGCACGCTACGACCTCACCGACGAATTTTTGACCGTTTGGCGTGACCTGACAAGTGGTGAGAAGGTCAATTTTGAAGGTGAATACTTGAAATTTGTCAATGGACGGCGTGGTTTTGAGGGCATTCAGAAACCCTATCCGCCGCTGTGGTTCGGTGGCTCGTCCGAGATCGCACACCAGGTTGCCGCTAAACATGCCGACGTTTATCTGATGTGGGGCGAACCCCCGAATCAGATTGCCGAGCAGGTTGCGAATGTTCGCCGCCGCGCCGAAGAACAGGGGCGCGAAGTGCGCTTCGGCATTCGCCTGCATGTAATTGTGCGCGAGACTGAAACTCAAGCGTGGGATGCTGCTAATGATCTCATCCGCTATGTTGATGAAGATGCGATTAAGGCTGTCCAGGCGCTGCAAGCCAATTCTGAATCAGTTGGGCAAGCACGGATGCGGGCGCTGCATAGTGGTCGAAAAGACGCGCTTGAAGTCAGCCCAAATCTATGGGCAGGTGTGGGGTTGGTGCGCGGGGGTGCAGGCACGGCACTTGTTGGCGACCCGGACACGGTTGCGGCGCGGATGCAGGAATATGCCGACCTGGGCGTTGATACCTTCATCATGTCCGGTTATCCCCATCTGGAAGAAGCCTATCGGGTCGCGGAGCTGCTTTTCCCACGCCTGCCGCTTTCGGCGCAGCATCAATTGACGCAAAGCAGCGTGTATACCCCCGGTCATGAACTCGTTCGTCAGGCGGTTAAAGACCTGATCCCTGCTGGAAACGGCAAGGTTAAGACTGCCTAACAGGTTTTATAGGGGCGTAGAGGCCTGCGCCCCTTATTTGATGTGAGTAAAGCTATGTTGAAGAAATTTCAAGTCTGGTTTGCAAATTACGCTGTGGTCTGGTTACTGCCAGTCATCATTATTATTGGCTGGCAATTTCTGGTTCAGTTTGAGGTTATTCCCAGGCGGTTGATGCCGATGCCGACAGAAGTGCTTGAAACGGCCTGGAAATTGATGAAATCGGGCGCGTTATTGGAGCATATCGGTGTCAGTACACAGCGAGCGCTGACCGGACTATTGATTGGCGGCGGGGTTGCTTTCATTATTGGATTGGTCAACGGCATGTTCAGCCCCAGTGAAAAGCTCCTCGACAGCACAATCCAGATGATCCGTACTGTTCCCAATCTCGCGCTTACGCCCTTAGTCATTCTCTGGTTTGGAATTGGCGATACGGCCCGCGTATTTCTGATTTCGCTTGGCGTATTTTTCCCAATTTACCTGAATACGTTTCATGGTGTGCGTTATGTCGATAAAAACCTGATCGAAATGGGGCGCACCTACGGCCTTTCGCGATGGGGATTATTCACGCAAATCATTCTGCCCGGTGCGCTGCCTTCGATTCTGGTAGGGCTGCGTTATTCGCTGGGTATTATGTGGTTGACTTTGATCGTTGCTGAGACAATTGCGGCTACGGCGGGTATTGGATTCATGACTCAGAGCGCCCGTGAATTTATGCAAATTGATGTGATGTTCTTTGCGGTGATTCTTTACGCCCTGCTGGGCAAACTGGCGGACGCAACTGCGAAAACGTTGGAACGACGCTTACTATCGTGGCATCCAAATTATCAAAAGGTATAACGAACATGGATTTTATTGTTCAAGGTACACACCTGATCGCTCAAGGGATCAAAAAATCGTTCACTACCAAAAGTGTCCTGCGTGGCATTGATTTGGAAGCAGATCGGGGTGAATTTATCGCGATTGTAGGCAAAAGTGGCTGCGGTAAAAGTACGCTGCTGCGCTTGCTGGCTGGGCTGGATACGCCTGATACGGGCATCATTTGCATAGATGGCAAACCGCTGCAAGGCCAAAATACGATTGCGCGCGTGATGTTTCAGGATGCGCGGCTGCTCCCCTGGAAGAAGGTATTATCTAACGTTGGCCTGGGCATGAAAGGCGATTGGAAGCCGCGCGCCCGCGAAGCGTTGGAACACGTGGGTCTGCTGGATCGCGAAAATGAATGGCCTGCGGTGCTTTCCGGCGGTGAACGCCAGCGAGTGGCACTAGCCCGTGCGCTCATCACCCGCCCACAGTTATTGTTCCTGGACGAGCCGCTTGGCGCACTGGATGCCTTGACGCGAATCGAAATGCAGCAGTTGCTCGAAAATCTTTGGCTGGAACATGGCTTTACCGCGCTGCTCATCACACACGATGTGGATGAGGCCATCGCACTGGCAGATCGCGTGATTTTGATTGAAGACGGTGTGCTTGCGCTCGATATGACTATTGATTTGCCGCGCCCACGCCAACGGGGCAGTGCAGAATTCGCGGCGCTGAAGGGTCGTATTCTTAATCGAGTGATGGGGCTTAAAGATGATCCTTATGCCTCCACCAGAAGGTTGCAACTAGCCATTTAATTTTTATCACTGCGAGCATAAAAACGCTCTCAATATTGGGGCGTTTTTTGCATTTAGCAGGTAACGAGACTCAAACATTTGACCATTAGCTTTCACTTGCTTCGATGTTGAGTGTGTACTCTCCTCCGGCGGAAAAATTTCTGTCGCCAACAAGAATCAAATATGAACCATCAGCAGGTAGTGTAGCAATAAATTCTGCACTATTGTTTTGTAGGTCAGAAGGAAAGAACCCGCCGGGAACTCGATTATTCTCTTTATCAAGAATTGCTATGAAGATATTCCACTCCTCCCTGGTTGTAATGGTTAGTATCGGTGTTTCTCCTCCATTCCCTTCATAAACCCATACATCCAAAGACCCGACAGTCAGATTTCCACGATTCTCGCCGACTTCCGCATTTCCCGCAGGATGGAAGGTAATTGTAGCGGTTGGCGCAGGAATTGGTGTTATTGTCGATGTGGGCATCATGGTTGGCGTATAAAACGGTGTCCAGACAGGTAATGGTGTTGGCGATCCTGTTGGTGTGAGTGTTGGATAGGGTGTACGGGTTGGATATCGCGCAACATCTTCAGGACAGAGGGGAGGTACATTGTATCTGCGGCGTTCACCGCACGTGAGTTCACGAACAAGTCGATTGTCAAATGCCCAGTTTACAATGCCAGGTATCGTAAAGATTCTCCACAAATCCACCCTACTATTAAGCCCTGCTACTGATGCTAAGATTTTCCCATCTGGGCTGAACTCCACATCGGTTATCGGAATGGTACTGTAACCGGATCCACTCGTTACCGACAATGTACGCAGTTCCTCACCACTTTCCACATCCCACAGCTTCACAGTCCCATCACTCGACCCGGACGCTAAGAAAACGTCATCTGGGCTAAACACGACGCTCTCAACCCTGGCACTATGACCTCTGAATTTACGCAGTGCCTCACCTGTCTCTGTATCCCATAGCGTCATGGTTGTATCAGAGGATGCCGTTACAATCATCCCTCCATCTGAACTGAATGCCACACCGAGCACAATCCCCGTTTCACGCAATGTGCGTAGTTCCTCACCGGTTTCCACATTCCATAGTTTCACCGTGTTGTCACTTGATGCGGATGCCAGGATATTTTGAGCTGGGCTAAAGGCCACACTATTGACATCGCCCTCATGCCCGGATAATGTAAACAACTCCTTGCCCGTAGCAATTTCCCACAGTTTTACAGACCCATTATCTAATGCTGATGCCAGCATCCTACCATCTTGAGTGAACGCTACGTTCAATACTTTCGCATTGCCCTGTACAAAGCGCCGTAACTCCTGACCACTCTCGACATCCCACAACTGTACTACGTTATCTCTTGGAGCCGTCGCGAGCGTTGTTCCGTCCGGGCTGAACGCTACGCTTAATTCGTCAAGCCGATTGAATGCCATGTCCTCTGATTCAGAGATAAGCCCTGTGAAGCGCCGTAACTCCTCGCCGCTCTCGACATCCCACAATAGCACGGTGCCATCACCCAATAATGAGGCTAAAATCTTCCCATTCGGACTGAACGCAACACGCCACATCCAACTTTCCGGTTGTCTAAAGCTGCGAACCCTATTATTCGTGTAGACATCCCACAACTGCACCCTTTTATCAATCGAGGCTATAGCCAGTGCGCGACCATCGGGGCTGAATGCAACATCATTTACTGGTATATCAAAGCCAGACAGGGTATATAGTTCCTGCCCACTTATTACGCTCCAAACCCTAACCGCAGCATCCAGCCCTCCCGATACAAGTAGATTTCCATCAGGACTGAATGCAACACTATACACAGTCGATATGTGTCCCTCCAACGTTTGCTGCTCTTCGCCAGTCTCCACATCCCAAATCTTAATTGTGGAATCGTCTGATGCCGTTGCAAGCTTTGTGCCATCCGGGCTAAAGGCTACACTACGCACAACTCCTAGATGCCCTGATAGCGGACGCGACACCTGACCATCCAATAAAATTACGTTATCGTTTTGTGCTATTGCAACTATTTTGCTATCAGGACTAATTGCCACGCTGGACAAAGGCGCACTGCTTGGGAGGGTTAGCACGTTCTCGCCCGTTTCCACATCCCACACCTTCAAATCACCCTGTGAACCAAAATCCAAGAGGTTTCCTGATGCTGACACCAGTAACTTGCCATCAGGACTAAAGACGACACTATTGACAACACCTTCATGTCCCAAAAGCGTATGCAACACTGCACCCGTTTCCACATCCCAGAGCTTCAACTCTCCCTGCGAACCAAAATCTAAAGGGTTTCCCGATGCTGACGCCAGTAACTTGCCGTCGGGGCTAAAGGCCACGCTATTGACATCCTCTTCATGCCCTAAAAGTGTGCGCAATTCCTTGCCACTATTGATGTCCCACAATTTTATGGTCGCATCGGCGGATGCTGAGGCCAAAATAGTGCCATCGGGACTAAAAGCCACGCTATTGACCGCCCCACCATGCCCTGACAAGGTACGCAATTCCTCGCCAGCTTCTACATCCCACAATTTTATGGTTGCATCGGCGGATGCTGAGGCCAGGATGTTACCATCGGGACTAAAGGCCACACTATTGACCGACCCGTCATGCGCTGACAGAGTGCGTAATTCCTCGCCAGTTTCCACATCCCAGAGCCTCACAGTTTCATCCGTCGATACCGATGCCAGGGTGGTACCGTCCGGGCTAAAGACCATGCTATTGACCGCCCTGCCATGTCCTGACAGGGTACGCAATTCCTCGCCAGTGACTGCATCCCACAATTTTATGGTTGCATCGGCGGATGCTGAGGCCAGGGTATTGCCATCGGGGCTAAAGGCCACACTGTTTACATCATCTTCATGTCCTGACAGGGTGCGCAATTCTTCGCCAGCTTCTACATCCCACAATTTTATGGTTGCATCGGCGGATGCTGAGGCCAGGGTGTTACCATCGGGGCTAAAGGCCACGCTATTTACATCACCTTCATGCCCTGACAGGGTGCGCAATTCTTCGCCAGCTTCTACATCCCACAATTTTATGGTCGCATCGGCGGATGCTGAGGCCAGGGTGTTACCATCGGGACTAAAAGCCACGCTATTGACCGACCCGCCATGCCCTGACAGGGTACGCAATTCTTCGCCAGTGACTACATCCCAGAGCTTCAGGGTTTCATCCGTCGATGCTGAGGCCAGGGTGTTACCATCGGGGCTAAAGGCCACGCTATTGACCGACCTGCTATGCCCTGACAGGGTGCGCAATTCTTCGCCAGTGTCCACATCCCAGAGCTTCAGGGTTTCATCCGTCGATGCTGAGGCTAGGATCGTACCATCGGGGCTAAAGGCCACGCTATTCACCAATCTGTCATGTGCCACTGACGAAAATTGCTGGACAGGCCCCGGCAGCAATAAAATATTAGCGGCAGCGTCCCAAGCGACACCACGTGGGTTGTTTATCCGTAGAGAATTTATTACCAGCCCAATGCCAAGTTGATACTGACCGGTTTCCAGTGCATTCTCGGCTTGAATAGCCCACGCAACACTTTGTGCTTCAACTGCAAATCGTTGAGCAGTAGCCGCCTGAAACTCAGCCAATCCCTGGGCACTGGTTGCTGTAGCCGCATTATTAAAAGCTTCACCCTGGGCTACGGTAGCTGTTGCAGCATTCGCATCACTTGTAGCCGCGTTGTTCAGAGCCTCACCCTGGGCTACGGTAGCTGTTGCAGCATTCGCATCACTTGTAGCTGCATTGTTATCCGCTCGAATCACTTCAGTTTGAAGATTATTTGCCGCTGTTACTGCAATGTTTTGTTGGTTAACTGCATAGATTGATAGCCCAATTGCTACAATTAGAAATATCGTTAAGCTAAACGCAAGTAGACGCGCACGATTCAGCGCACGTTTCTGTAGCGCCTGCTCTCGAAGCCTATCCTCAACTTCTTTTTCGAGAGATGCTTGAATAAAGGCGATTTGGGCCTCAGTACCATTCAATTCACCGTATAATCTATACCAACTTTCTGCCTCACGTAGCTCTGTACCTGTTAAGACACTTTCATCTCGCCCCCGGGCGATCCATTCATGTGATCGGGTTAATATTTTTGCTTCGAGACGCACCTTCTCCAAATCAGTATTAATAGCTTTAAGCAAATTTTGTATTGATGCTTCGAAATCATCATTCTCGCGCATCATGATCCAATTTATTTTTTCAATAATCTTCCAGTTGTCACGAGCAAGTTCAAGTAAATCATGATCACCAAGAATTTCCGCTAAAAATCCTTCGGGTTCTATTGCCGCAATGTTTCCAAATGTTTGAGCCTTAGCCGCTTCAATCCGCATTATAGGGATGATGCGTTTATTATTTTTAAGTGCGTAATCCATTTCAAAAGTACAAACAGGTGAGGATAAGAGGTCTGGTGTAAGGATTGGCACGAAGGTATGTGACTGATCTATTCCCTGTTTAATCTCTGCCCACCATTCTGCCGACGGGGGAATAGCATCAAGATCAATCCATACTTCTTTTCCATAAGATTTGATTTGATTGACAAGCTGTACAGCAAAATCCTTATTTTTTCTGGAATAAGAAATAAATACTTCAGGTTGGGATGAATCTGTAGTTATCTGACTCATGAATAACCTTATCGTTGTTGGTTTGCATCAGATAAAAAGGTGCTTCGCTAGCAGTAATAATGAGCTTGTGAGTGAGTAATTTAGCTGAAGAGTCGGCGGTTTTTAATTGCCGTCAAATTTACTTCAGACACACTAGTAATAATTATTATATGCAAATTTTCGTTTCTGAGAAGAAATCTCGTTCTAAACGGTAGCCAGTTGGATAATCGTGGCATAGCATTTGTGAAGCGATTGATCACATTTTGGGGTTTCTGAGGAGTGACTCGTCAGATCGGGGCTGATTCAGTCGAATCGGGTTTCAAGGTTAAATTTGCCACGAGTGTTTTGCAACAAAAAATGCTCTCGACAGTGAGGGCGTTTTTTGCGTTTATCGGGTAACGAGACTCAAACTCGTGACATTTTGCCAAAATCACCCAGCCGCCGCCGCTGATATAAGCTGTTTCCTATCCTGAGTACCCCCTCCTGGCTCATATCAGATGACGATTTTCGCCCTAGACTGCAAGAAATGGGCTAAGAGACATCGCTGTTTACACACATCTAACCTGATACTCGTAGCCATGAAAATGAGCAAACCAGGAGGATGTTGATATGGTTCGTTATCTTTCTCCCAGCTTCTTGCTGGTGTTGATACTCCTTTTTTGTGTTTTACCGTTCAATATCACCAGCGCACAGGAGATTGCTCCAATTGAATATGGCACTACGGTTATGAACACCATCGTCACGGCTGGTCTGAACGCGAATTACACCTTCAACGGAAATATCGGCGATTTGGTGACCATCCGTGCTGTTGGCATTTCCCCAGGTGCTGACCCAACCTTAGCGCTTATAGGGCCTGGAGAGCAGGTCTTAGCGACCAATGATAATGTGCTGTCTACGCCGCCCCGTACAGACGCGCAAATCGTCGCTCGATTACAGGCCAGCGGGCCACATTTTATTGTCGTTGGTGGCACACCCGGCGATTTCTTATTGACATTGGAAGGCCGTCCCGCTACTCCATTACTTGTCCTGCAAACGGATACCCCTGTGACAGTCACCTTCCCAGTCACGGAGCCAGCTCAAACATACGTTTTCAACACCGACCCTTTCTTTGGGACGACTCTGCTCATTGACGCAAATCCTTTTACCCTGGATGCCTATGCGGAAATTCGGGATGGAACAGGTCAGATTATCACTACACTGCGCAGCAATCTTGATAGTGCCTGTATCAGCGTTGGCCCAGGGGATCAACTCCTTGAACTGACGATTGTCGCATTGCCAGAAGTAACAGGCACGATCACGCTCACGCTTAGCAATGCGCCATGTGCCCTGGGGCCTGTCCCGGTTGAAAATCCGCCATTCCCGACGCCCGAATTTACGCCAGTAGTGATCGAAGGCATCTGCGCCGCCAGTAGTCGATTTAACGTCAATATCCGAAGTGGCCCCGGTACGAACTATGCACGCTTAGCGCTGCTGCCAGCCGGTCATGCCATGCAGGTCACGGGACAAAGCCAGGATGGTCAATGGTTCGTCGTTCAAAACGAATTTATTGAGGGGTGGGTCGCTGCCCGCGTTGTGAGTGTTACAGGGCCATGCTCACAGCTACCTGTCGTTGCGCCACCACCGCTCCCGGCTGCCTCTCCGACGCCCGGTTTTCCGATTATCGTGGTTCTGCCGCCCGTTGTGATTACGACCACACCAGGGCCGACAGTTACCCCGGCGGTTTCAGTCGTCACGGTCACGCCTGTGTCACAGGTTGCGACCAATACACCTGTCCCGTCACCCGGCGCAACGTTAACACTGACACCTGTGCCGCCTACAGCCTCGTCGCCGACCTTGACGGTCACGCCATCCATCACCCCGTCGCCGACGTTAACCCCGACCTTAACGCCGACACCCACCATTACGCCTTCGAGTTAGGCATAGTAGACTATCGATCATCTTAAGAGGGGCAGTGCATAAGGGCTGTCCCTTTTTATTTCAACTGTTATGAAGGACATGCACACATAACGTGTGATTAACGAATATCGTGAATGTTCTCGCTAATCATGCGCTACAGCCTGTTTATGCTGTTGTTGATTTGCCACGCCTGTAAAATATTTCTTACCTCACAATTGTTAATTATCTTGCCTGAAAGTGCATATATAATTATTATAAGCAAAGGTGACTTGCGTGTAGAATCAGAGTATTTCAACCAAACAGATCATAATTTTTAATAATGTTTTGAAAATTACTATCATCTTTCATCACATCGCGTGCAGTAGATAAACTCGCTACTCTCAGTCACACACCACGTCAAATTTGCTTCAATTTTTGTCAGTTCGGATTGCATCTGTACGGATATGGGGATGGTCGCCCGATCTGATTTTCGCAGCGCATCGTGCGAAAGCAATCAACATCACAGAAACCTCGCAGCGACCCCAGCCTGTTTGCCTTGCACTTACAGTGGTAAGGAGGGGCAGTTGATAGAGGTTGTCGCTGGAAGGCCTACTACAACCGCAAAGATTGCGCTTACGGACTGAGGTATACCCTAACAATCAGGGAGGGCTTCAGTTTCATGTGCCACAAATTAAATAATTTCTATCGGTTTGGTATGATTTTGCTTGGCATTGCTGCTGTCATCTTCGTATCGTTTTGGGTATCGGTTCACGCTGTTTCAGCACAGAGTGCGAGCCTGACCGTAACGCCTCTGACATGGAATATTATTGGGCTGGACAGCAATTCTCCGGCAACTGGGCCGAGAAATTTTCCGGTGGGTGGCCGAGTCTGCAATACGGGCGCATCGGCTGTGACCAGTATTTCCGTAACACTGACGTGGACATCAGCGAATGCCTTTGTTGACCTTCGTCCAGGTTCTCTGACCACAATCAACATTGCTTCACTTGCGGCAGGAAATTGTTATGATGCCTATTTTGAAGTCCAGGTCGTTACCTCAGCGGCGGCGTTTGATACCAGGCGCTCATATGTGATTACCGCTACATCCGGCGCAGGAACAGCATCATCGCCCCAGCCCCGCGAACTTTACATTGAGCATCTGATTTCACAGAATCGTAACGCGACACTCGGCGTTCAATATGGTACGAGCGTTGCCGCACTGACCTCAGTGCCAGCGGGTGGGACGATGAACCTGCTGGTGGGTCAAACGTATTTTATCCGCCTGCTCGGCAGCACTGCCACGCAGGGGTATGAACAACTTGAGTCTTTCCTGACGCTTTCGAATACGATCTTTCAGGTTTTGAGCGTTTCGACAACTTATTCAGCCGACACCTCGCCGACTGTACCTGCTCCAAACCCCAGTCTGTATGCCAACGCCTGTGTGTGGGAAAACGATCCCAACAGTCCCAATTATCGCGCTTGCCTGAGCACTGGAAAGGCTGGCGGGAGTGTTACGACCACTTATCAGGTGACGATCATCGGCGGCGGTGGCACAACACAAACGCTCAACAGCTTGCTCTATGATTTCTCTGGCTCCAGTTTTCACTATAATGCCGATTTTAGTGTAGGCGCACGCTTTGCCAGCATCATTGACCCTACATCAGCCACCATTTCTAAGCAGTTCACGCCAAGCTCTATTCCGGTTAATGGCATTTCAACGTTAACTCTCACGCTTGCGAACGCCAATGGGGCTGCGTTGTCCGGCTATAACTTCGTTGATAATCTGCCTGCCGGGGTAACGGTTGCCAATCCTCCGCAACCGACCACGAGCGGCTGCGGTACGCCGACCTTTTCGCCAACCGCTGGCGCTACCAGCCTGAATTTTTCGAACGGAACGGTTGCAGCGAACGGCACCTGCACCATCTCTGTGAAAGTCACAGCATCAGCGGCTGCGACCTATAACAACGTCAGCAACAATCTGTTTATCGGGACAATAGACACGGGCGATAATGCCAGTGCCAGCCTGACGGTTACGACTGCGCCCACGCCCCCGGCGTGTATACCGGGTCAGACCATGTCGACCTGGAATTTCCTGACAGGCAGCAGCACCACCAACCCAGTGGCAACCATCCCCGGTGTGACTTCTTCAGCAGCCGTTGGATCAGGCTTAGTTCCGGTCATTAGTACCGAGAACGTAGCTGGTGCTTCCGGTTCATGGGCTTCTGACAATATCGCGACGGGCGCGACCTTAGTAACCGGGAATAACGAGTATTTCGAATTTACGCTCGATACCACCGGATTTTCATCGGTAACACTTCAGTTTCAGGGGCGGCGGACGTCGCAGGGGCCACAGTCGGTTCAGCTTTATTACGGCACGACTGCTCCCGGCACAGCCTCCAGTACCTATGCACTCGGCTCACAAAATACGTGGATCAGTTTTGGCCCAACCACGCTCAATACGGGACTCAACGCCAACGGGAACACCATTTTCAGGCTGTATGTCTATAACGCAGGTAACAATAATAATGGGCACTCCATTTTTCTGGATGGTGTAGCGTTCACGGGCTGCGGCACACCACGTCCGCCTTCGCTGTCCAAATCTTTTTCTCCGAATCCTATTGGTGCAGGCGGCACATCGACACTGACGTTTACACTGACCAGTACCAACTCATCGGCGTTAACGGGTGTCAGTTTCAGCGATACTTTGCCGACAGGAATGACCATTTCCAGCGCCCCCAGCAATACGTGCGGCGGGACGCTTACAGCGACGACAGGCACGGGCAGCATCAGTCTGTCTGGCGGTATGATTGCCGCGAATAGCTCTTGTACCATTGGCGTACCTGTCACCAGTTCGACGGCTGGCCCAAGTACGAACATCAGTGGATTTATTTCCAGCACGGAGTCTGGCGCGAACAATACCGCTACAGGTTCTACGTCGGCAACTTTGACGGTGCTTTCGCCGCCCCGCATTAGCAAACAGTTTGCACCCAGCCCGATTATCGCAGGTGGCATATCCACGCTGACTTTTACGATCACAAATCCCAATCAGAATGATGCGATCAGCGGCGTCGCTTTCAGCGATACATTCCCTACAACACCCGGCACGATGGTGGTCGCCAATCCGCCTAACAGTACGAATAGCTGCGGTGGCACGTTTGCGCCAACCGCAGGGGCAGGCAGCATCAGCCTTGCCAGTGGCGGTATTGCCGCTGGAGGAAGTTGTACGGTTTCCGTCCGTGTAACAGCACCCGCTACGGGCAGTTATGCCAATACCAGCGGCAATGTGTCACACCTTGTCAACGCGACGCCCTTCAATGGCAATACAGCCAGCAGCACATTAACCGTCAATGCCTCCAATCCTGGCATCAGCGTACTCAAGCAAGTCTCCACAAGCGCTAGTGGCCCCTGGTCGAATTATGTCGCTGTGGTTGCGGGCAGCAACGTCTTTTATCAAATTACGATTGAAAATATTGGCGATGTGCCGTTAAGCCCGGTGACGGTGACTGATCCGAATGTCAGCACGGCCAGTTGCGTGTGGACTAATCCGCTGCCTGTCGCCGACGCCACCGATGATGACCACATTTCCACCTGCGTCATTGGGCCAGTGGTCGCTGTAACAGGCCTCCATCCGAATACCGCTACGGCGAATGGTACATCTGGCGCTACCGTCTATACCGACACATCCAGCGCTTCCTATGCAACCGCTGCGCTGACTCTTGACAAAACCGCTGCCCCGACGACCTATTCGACGCTTGGCGAAACCATCACTTACACCTTTACCGTTACCAACAGCGGTTCAGCCAGTCTGAGTGGGCCAGTTACTATTAATGATGACCTTGCGGCAAATGAGACTTGTCCGGCGCTGACGACCATTGGCGATAACGACAATTTCTTTGATCCTGGCGAGGTGATTGTGTGTAGCGCAACCTACGCCATTACCAACGCCGATATGACCAGCGGGAGTGTTACCAATACCGCGACTGCAACCAGCGGCGGTGTCACCTCACCCGCTGACACAGCAACCGTTACCCGTGTAGCGGCTGACCTTTCGATGACGAAAATCGTCGATAATGCCACCCCGACGGTTGGGAGCAATATCACTTATACGATAACCGTGAGTAATGCTGGGGCGGCTGGCGCAACAGATGTCGCGGTTCTCGACCAACTACCCGCAGGCGTAGCGTTTGTTTCCGCCACGCCGAGCCAGGGCAGTTATGACAACACGACGGGCGTGTGGACGGTTGGGAGCATTGCCAACGCTGCAAATGCCACGCTGCAAATTACGGTAACGGTCAATAGCGCTGGCGCGATCACCAACAGCGCGCAAGTCAGTGCTTCCGATCAGCCAGACCTTGATTCGACTCCTAATAACGGGATCGGAAATGGTGAGGACGATCAGGCAAGTGTAACGACCTCTCAATCTGTCGCGGATTTGTCATTGGCGAAAACGGTGGATAACTCGACGCCAGTGGTAGGCAGTAACGTGACATTCACATTGACGGTCAGTAATGCAGGGCCGAGCAATGCGACCAATATAGCTGTGCTTGACCAGTTGCCAGCGGGCTATACATTTGTATCCTCAACGCCTAGTCAGGGGAGTTACGACAACACAACCGGCGTGTGGACAGTTGGAACGGTCAACAACAGCGCAAATGCGACGCTGCAAATCGTGGCGACGGTGAACGCAGCAGGGCCATATGCCAACACGGCGCAGGTGAGCGCGTCGGATCAAACCGATCCTGACTCCACGCCCAATAACAGTGCTGCTGGCGAGGATGACCAAGCGACCAACACGCCGACACCGATAGATTCAGCCGATTTGTCGTTGGCGAAAACGGTGGATAATGCGACGCCAACAGTCGGTAATAATGTCACCTTTACCCTCACGGTGAGCAATGCTGGGCCAAGCAACGCGACGAATGTAGCGGTGCTTGACCAACTACCAGCAGGCTATACATTCGTATCATCCACGCCGAGCCAGGGGACTTACGACAATACGACAGGTGTATGGACGGTTGGGACGGTCAACAACGGGGCGAATGCAACACTGCAAATCGTGGCGACGGTGAACGCAGCAGGGCCATATGCCAACACGGCGCAGGTAAGCGCATCCGACCAAACTGATCCCGATTCGACACCAAACAACAGCGCCGCTGGTGAGGATGACCAAGCGACTAGTACGCCGACACCAACGGCATCTGCCGACCTATCCTTAGCGAAAACGGTGGATAATGCGACGCCAACAGTCGGCAACAATGTGACCTTTACGCTCACGCTTAGTAATGCTGGGCCGAGCAACGCGACGAACGTTGCTGTGCTGGATCAGTTGCCAGCGGGCTATACATATGTGTCCTCGACGCCAAGTCAGGGGAGTTACGACAACACAACCGGCGTGTGGACAGTCGGGACGGTCAACAACGGCGCAAACGCGACCCTGCAAATCGTGGCGACGGTGAACGCAGCAGGGCCATACGCCAACACGGCGCAGGTGAGCGCGTCGGATCAAACCGACCCGGACTCTACACCAAATAACAGCGCTAGTGGTGAGGACGATCAAGCGACCAACACGCCGACACCGACAGATTCAGCCGATTTGTCGCTAACAAAAACGGTGGATAATGCGACGCCAACAGTCGGCAGCAATGTGACTTTTACGCTCACCGTGAGCAATGCAGGGCCGAGCAACGCGACGAATGTAGCCGTGCTTGACCAACTGCCAGCAGGCTACACGTTCGTGTCTTCGACACCGAGTCAAGGCACTTACGACAACACAACGGGCGTGTGGACAGTCGGGACGGTCAACAACGGAGCGAACGCGACCCTGCAAATCGTGGTAACAGTGAATGCGGCGGGGCCATACGCCAACACGGCGCAGGTGAGCGCGTCGGATCAAACCGACCCGGACTCTACACCAAATAACAGTGCGGCAGGTGAGGACGACCAGGCGACGAACACGCCGACTCCAACGGCTTCAGCGGACCTGTCCTTAGCGAAAACGGTGGATAATGCGACGCCGAGTGTGGGCAGCAATGTGACCTTTACCCTCACTGTGACCAACGCTGGGCCGAGCAACGCAACCAATGTGGCGGTACTCGACCAGTTACCAGTGGGCTTCACTTACGTGTCGTCAACGCCCAGCCAGGGCACTTACGACAACACAACGGGTGTGTGGACGGTGGGGACGATT
>Ga0268299_1001851_pt1 | contig 30994 bp, 38 predicted proteins | sample NOBtaG_FD_193484 | JGI IMG/M metagenome (GOLD analysis project Ga0268299, IMG submission 193484) | Activated sludge microbial communities from bioreactor in Nijmegen, Gelderland, Netherland - NOB reactor | ecosystem: Engineered > Bioreactor > Aerobic > Activated sludge | place: Netherlands...
CGTCAAGATCCAGCGGGCGGGGGCAGCCGAACGGCGTGAACACTTCACTGTCACCGTGACCTGAGAAGCAGGGGCTCTTTAGAGCAACACTCTGACGGTGCGGTCCCCTGGCTGTGTCGCGACAGGTGGAGGACGATGAGCCGGTTGTGGGATGACGCTTCAAGGACCCCATTAGCCACGACTCTAGCACGTATCTTTATTGCGGCGGTTGTCTTCAATTATCCCTGGGAACCCGCGCAGTCCACGCTTTACGTTGCAAGGGACGGAACCCCTATTCCCTGGTGGCAGTGCTTCTGGATGAGTTTCGGGGACGGCCTGCTCGTCCTGCTCATGTTCTGGATCGGGTGGATGTGGTTTAGTCAGCCAGAATGGTTTCTGCATCCTGGGCTACGAGGGTATGCGCTCATGGCCGTTACCGGGCTCGTCATGATCCTTCCGCTTGAATGGATCATGATTTATGGGGCGAAGTGGTGGAGCTATAGCGCACAGATGCCGCTCATTCCTGGCGTTGCCGTGGGCGTCAGCCCGGTGGCCCAGATGCTCCTGCTCCCGCCGTTGATCTTCCGGGTCGTTGCGATGTGGCGTCGCTGAATAACGAAGGAGTCGCATGGCGAAACAGCGCTCACAATTCCAAGCAGAGTCGGTGCCGGAACTTTCGATTATCATCCCGGCTTTGAATGAAGCGGATGAGCTTGACGCGACCTTGCACGTCATCGCTTGCTTGCGAGGCCACAAAGAAGTGATCGTCGTCGATGGCGGGAGTCAGGACATGACGGTCGAGATTGCCCGACAACATGACGCGTGCGTCATTCGGGAGCAAGGCGGCCGTGGAAGGCAGTTGCATGCGGGTGCGAGTCTGGCTAAGGCTGATATCTTATGGTTTGTGCATGCCGACACGATTCCACCTGCCAACGCTGTTGAGCATATCAAGGAGGCATTACAAGCTCCCGACATCGTGGGTGGATGCTTCGCGGTCACGTTCGCCGGCTCAACATCCAGTGCACGCTTCCTGACTTGGCTATTTCGTCGTTTGCATAAGGTAGGACTGTGTTATGGAGACGCGGCGATTTTTGTGAAATGCCATCACTACACCACTATGGGCGGCTTCCCGCCGTTTCCAATTTTCGAGGATGTTGCGCTCCTGCAATCCCTGAAGGCCCTGGGCCGCCTCGTCGAATGTCCGGCTACCGTCACGACCTCTTCACGCCGAATCGAACGATGTGGCGTGGTGAGGACCCTAGGACTGTGGACGGCCTTGCAAGTGCTGTACTGGCTCGGCGTCTCTCCATATACTCTCGGTCGCTTCTATCGTCCGGTCAAAGGCCAGATGCAACTCCGCCATGAAAAGTGCATGACAAGTCGGTGATGTGTTCAGTAACTACGCAGAGAAAGCAGGCGGACGTTGAGGAGGAAGTGGGAACTGGATTATGCGAGCATCAAGAGCTCATGGCCCCGAGCACTATAAATTAGGAGGCGGGGAATCATGAGAGCCTGGTGGAATCTTCTAAGATCCCTCATACCGGTGCTGGTGATGTTCGGGCTCGTGGCATGCGCGGTCAACGGGAGCCCTCCTCGAGACCTTATTGCCAAGGATGACCACGCCGCCCTGGCAGCCTGGTATACAAAGGAGGCTGCAGGCCTGCGATGGAAGGCAGAGGAGATGCGCCTGATGCTGGACATGTACGCGAACCCTTCTTATCAACCCGCTCCGAAAGAGTCCAAAGCGGAGTTGATCGCTCACTGTCAGCGCTTCATCGAGTACTACACCAAAGCCGCCGAGGAGGCCGAACGTATGGCCCAAGCTCATCGAGTTGCCATGACGCAATCGCAAGAGATGGACCGCAGATAACACGATTGATTCTAGCAGCTTGTAGCCTCCCTCCGGGTGATCGGAAGCATGTTGATTCCTTTTTCTCTGATGCGAGGAATCCCAATAGTCTCACCAGTCTCCGGCAGCTTCTGGCCATGTATGTCGTGGCCGTCCTTTTCAATTATCCATGGGAACGAGTGCAGTCATCGCTCTACGTTGGAATGTATGGTGCCAACGCGGCGTCATGGCTCTGCCTCTTGGCGAGTCTGATCGATGGCCTGCTCGTCTTAGTCATCTTCCTGCTGGGTGCATCATATTTCGTCGGCGAGATTGGTTTAAGGACCCTGGCATTAGTGGATATGTCTTGATGGTTGTAACTGGCTTCATGATTAGCATCGGTGTCGAATGGACAACGCTTTATCTTGGACAGTGGTGGGAGTACACGGCGCAATGCCGCTCCTGCCTGGGTTCGGTGTTGGGCTTGCGCCTATTGCTCAGATGCTCTTTCTTCCACCTCTGATCTTCCGCATCGTCGCCTTCTGGAACCATTGGTAGGTTTGGGTTCATGGAGTCAGAAACTTGTCTCGCCTCTTGAATGGTGAGCGTTCGCGCAAGCAGGTTTCCATCCTCGATCACTTCTGTCCGCTTCATCTTCAGCAAGCCGAGATCCGGCCTTCCTGAATCCTGTTACAGCCTGGGACGACATCATGGCAAAGGTTGTCCCCTCTTGACAGGTATACCCGGTATGGCTATTGTATAGGGGTACCAGGTACTCCTATTTAACTTGGAAGGACACGATGAAAATTCCATTTCTAGGCGAGAAAACACAGATCATCACTGAAGAGCGCAAGGCGGAAGCCACGGTCCGATTGAATCGCATCGAGGGGCAGATCAAAGGCATTAAAAAGATGACTTCTGAAGGCCGTCCATGCGTTGAGATTCTGACGCAACTGGCTTCCACTCAGGAGGCGCTTCGGGGGCTGACCAAGTTGATGATGCGCAATTATCTCGAGAACTGTGCGACGGAGGCGATCCGTTCCAAAAGCGGCGACGAAGTCTACGATGAGCTCATGGATGTGATTTTTAAGTTCGCCAAGTAGCACGGATTGCCATAGCTGTCGCTCCCCGGTCCTGAAGAACTCGGACGGGAAGAGGAGGTTGCACCATGATCACCACGATCGCCAAGCACCTGTTTGACTGTCCGCTCTACGATGAAACAGATCTCTGTGGGTTCACCCCGGTGCTTAGCGTGACGCTCGGAGCCATAGGACTGGGCTGGGTCACCGGGTACCTCGATGTCATATTGTTTCCAGCTCTGGCCGTGTTCCTGATCCTGACCCTGTACAGGCTTTCAAGGTGAAACTGGGCGCAAGCAAGCTCTACCAGTGATCCAACGTTGACGACTCTACAAGGACGGAGCGCCAATGATCGTCGAGGAATTCCTCCAGACCTATGCCGACGTGCTCCTTCACGGCTCGTGGTTGGTCGTCGGCATTGCCGTTGTGGCCGGCCTCCTCAGCAGCGCCATTTGTCCCTTCACGCTGCCCGTTGGTCTCGGCGTGGCCGGAGTCGTCGGCACCTCGGAAAGTCGAGTGCGTGGCAGCGGCTTCCCGATTGCTACGGCCTTTTTTGCTGGCCTCGTCCTCAGTCTGACCGTTCTCGGCGCACTCGCGGGAGTCTTGGGCCTCGTCGCCACTCAGGCGGTTGGCCAGTGGTGGATACTCATCATGGCAGCGCTGGCGTTCGTCACTGCGCTGATGGTCCTTGCAGGGCCGTTCCTCAGGCTGCCCGATCTGACGGTCCTGCGGCGACCCGGGCTTCTCAGTGCCTTCGGCTATGGACTTGTCTTCAGTTTGGGCACGCCTGCCGTCTCCCTGCTCCTCGTGCTCACCGTCGCCGCCGCCGAACACCGGCCGGCCTATGGTGCCCTGTTGGCGTTGGGATATGGCGTGGGGCGAGGCCTGCCCTTCCTGCTGCTTGGGCTGTTTTCGGGCGCGGCGACGCGGCTGCGGTGTCAGCCGTCGTGGTCGCGCGCGATTCAAGTCACCACCGGCAGCCTGCTGCTGGTGATCACCGGCTATTACCTCTGGATTTTTCTGCGACTCAGCTAAATGGAGGCTCTTATGGCAACCAATACGGTCGAAACCATCCAGATGAAGGTCTCAGGGATGATGTGCTCCTTCTGTACGATGAGCATTGAGCGAGCGCTCAAGCGCTATCCCGGGGTCAAAAGTATCATGGTCAATCTTGCGCACAGCATCCGCGCCTGGTCGAAGCCGACAGGTGCAATATCAGGCGGGGAGGAGCTTACTGCAAGGTCCAGCGTAACTACGGAGGTGTCACATGAAGACCGCAAACACCGTTGAATCTGCTCCACGTTTCTGGAGCGAAGAACCTTCCAAACGACCAAACCGCCGACGAATCCGCGCGCGTATCGGGGGGCTGCACTGTTCGTTGTGCACCGGCACAATCGAACAGGCGTTGGGCAGACGGCCGGGCGTCGACAAAGTTGCGGTCAGCTTGACGCATGAACAGGCCCTGATCGAATACGACCCGAACGTCACACGAGCCGAGGACCTGCTGCAGACGCTCAAGGATATCGGTTACAGCGTCTCTGATCCGCGCAAACTGCGTCCGTTTGAGGAAGAAGAGCGTGCGCTAGTCCGGGAGCGCGGGCGTTTTCTGACCGCACTGGCCATGAGCATTGCCGCGATGGGGTTGGCTGGGTACCCGGTCGACAGCGTATGGTTCCCCCTGTGCGTGTTTTCCATCGCGAGTCTGGTCGCGTTCTCCTTCGTGGTCTTGCGCGGCTATAGCTTGCGCTGGGCGGTTGCCGGCTCGGCCCTTCTCGCTGCGTTTGGTGCCGGCACCTACATGCTCCAGTTGCACGGCGCGTTCGGCGCTGCCGTCCCGTGGCTCAGCGGAGCGCTCGCCCTGTTCCTCATCTTTGGCGTGGGCCTGCACATTGTGCGCATGGCCGTCAACGCGCTGCGGCGCGGCATCCTCAACCAGCACGTGTTGGTTGAATTCGGGGCCTTTGCAGGGCTTGCCGGTGGGTCGATCGGCCTGGCATTCCACCCGCCGGACTATCCGACGGTCCAGTTTTTCGCCGTGGCCGTCATGGTGCTCACGTATCACATCTTTTCCGAGTGGCTATCGCTGATCGTGAAAACCCGCAGTTCGCAGGCGGTCAAGAAGCTGTTGGACCTTGAGCCTGACGTGGCGTACGTCGTCAAGGACGGCCAAGAACAAGAGGTGCCGCTCGAACAGGTCCGCGTCGGCGACGTGGTGCGCATCCGCCCAGGCGAGCGGGTGCCGGTGGACGGTCAGGTCGAATCTGGGGAATCGGACGTGGACGAATCGCTCGTCACCGGCGAGCCGCTTCCTGTCCAGAAACGTTCGGGAGACCGGACGCTGAGCGGCGCTCTGAACGGTCACGGCACGTTGCTTGTGCGCGTCACCGTGGTCGGCGAAGAGAGTTTCCTCAGGCAAGTGATACGCAGTGTGGAAGATGCCCGGGCCCTGAAACCGGGCCTGTTGCACCTCGTGGACCGTGTGCTGCGCGTGTACACGCCGCTCGTGCTGCTCACTGCGGCCGGCGCGACCCTCTTCTGGCTCCTCGGTCCACTGATTGGCGGAGCCTCCCCTGATCTGCAGCGGGCGATGTTTGCTGGCCTCAGCGTGCTCGTCATGGGCTATCCGTGCGCGGTGGGGATCTCGGCGCCACTGTCGATCGTGCGCGGGGCAGGCGAAGCGGCCGAGCGCGGCGTGCTGATGCGCACCGGCGAGGCCTTTCAATCCCTGCGACGCGTGCAGCGCGTAGTGTTCGACAAGACCGGCACGCTGACCGAAGGCCACCCCGCCTTGCGGGCGATCGTCCCAGTTGGCTGCACAGAAACGGAATTACTTGCGCACGCAGCAGCGGTAGAGGCCGGATCCGAACACCCGCTCGCCCGGGCGGTGGTGGAAGAGGCCTTTAAACGCAGTCTCACGCTGCCCGAGGTGCAGGGATTCGAGGCCATTGCGGGCCACGGGGTCAGAGCACGCCTTGAGAATAAGAGGCTGATGGTCGGCAGCCCGGCTTTTCTCGCGGCCCAAGGAGTGGGGTTCGCGGCCCAGGACCAACGCATCAAGGACCTCGAAGCGCTGGGACTGACGGTGATCGGCGTGGCACGGGAAGGCGCGCTGCTCGGCCTGCTGGCGCTTGGCGATGCACTGCGCCCCGACGCAGCGGACACGGTGCGCCGCCTGCACGCGCTCGGCATCCGCACGAGCCTGATCACGGGGGACAACGAGCAGGCGGCACTGCATTTCGCCCGCGCCGCCGGCATTGAGGAGGTGCATGCGCGCGTGCTGCCAGCCGAGAAGGCGGCGATGATCCGCACGCTTCAGGAGAGCGCGCGTGTGGCCATGGTCGGCGATGGCATCAACGATGCGCCGGCCCTGATGCAAGCCGACGTCGGCATCGCCTTCGGCAGCGGAGCCGACATCGCGATCGAATCCGCTGACGTGATCATCCTCAATCAGCGGCTGGGGGCCGTGCTCGACGCCTATGCGGTCAGCCGTTACAGCTACCGAAAGATCGTGCAAAACGTCGTCCTCGCATTCCTGTTCAATGGTCTGGGAATCCCGGCGGCCGCGACGGGATTGGTCTATCCGATATGGGGCATGGTCGCCATGGCGGCAAGCGTGACGACCATCTTCATGAATTCCCTGTGGAGCCGCGGCGCCTATTTCTTCGAGGCTATCAAGACGGTCGGGCGTACGCCGCAGATCCCGTCCACGGTCCAGGCATAAAAAGGAGGTTTGACGCACATGTTTAAGTCAATCACGTTCGAAGTCGTCGGTGATCAACGGCTCACCTGTGCAGGTTGCGAACAGCGCGTCGAGCGCCTGCTCAAGACTCTGGAGGGGGTGGGGCAGGTGCGCGCCAAGGCGCACGACCAACGAATCGAGGTGCTGTTCGACACGGCGGTGCTGGAGGCCACCGCAATCGCGGAACGCTTGGGTCAGGCCGGTTACGAGACCAGAGTCGGCAGTTCACCTTCGGGATCGGCCGCGTGATACGGGCTGGGAATGAATCGTGAACGATTACGGATTCTTCTCATGACTGCCTTCGTTCTACCTCTGTTCATGAATTGCGGGATGAATAGTCAATATGAGAAGACGGACTGTGCGACGCTGTCCGGCAAGGATGCATCGCGATGTGTGGATTATCGCCAGCGGAAAGCCAACGCAGAGATCAGCCATGAAGCAACCGAACTGCTGAAAGACTATCGGCAGTGCATTCAGAAGCACGAAGGAGGTGTGACAAAGGCCAAGGAGAGCAGTGCTCCGTATCGAGAAGGCCTGGAACGCATTGAACTGAGTAGCATGTCTTGTTCATGTATGTGAGGCGCCATGCTTCCTAGTCCTCACATTGGAACCTACTCCGAGGATTTGTCGAGTATCTGTCTACCTTCGAATCTTTTTACGTCGTCGTATCAGTCGTTCTGGAAACACTGTAAAGGATGACCCGGCTTATCACAGATATGGGTAAGGTGGCGCTGGTCCTGGATCTTTCCGAATCAATTTAGTTAATCGGATTCTCTCTCGTGAAGGGAACAAGCTAACAACGAATGAGCGTCTACGGCTTGAAACACTCTGCACGCGAGACGGAGCGGAAGCCGCTAAACAATGGGCGCGGTGGGCAGCAACTCTCTACCGGCTATCCACCAAAGACTCTACCCACTATGCGTCACAGCCTGACCAGAAACCGCTCTTTGAACAGAGCATTCGCGAGATGATGATGATGTATGCTGCGATCAAGAGCTTCGGCACCGAGAGAGGGCTAACGAAACAGTTGCTCAATAGAACGTTCATCTGCGAGGTCATGCTTCCGATCTTGCCCTGTCACCATAATCGGCTGTTGACACAGTAGAGCTAGTCGTATAGATTCGTGCCACTAATTTTAGAGTCGTAACACTGAGAAAGATGAAAAGACTCGTTCGGTTTGGCGTTTCACTGGACAACGATTTACTGGAAAGCTTTGATCGAGCGATCGGGCTTCGTCGCTACTCTAATCGATCAGAAGCCTTGCGAGACCTGATTCGCGATAATCTAGTTGATCAGCAGTGGGATGAGAACAAGGAGACAGTGGGCACCATCACGTTTGTCTATGACCATCACGTTCGCGATCTGACCAGAAAGCTTACCGATATCCAGCACGGCTATCAGAAACTCATCCTCTCCGGCATGCATGTGCACCTGGATCACGATCACTGCTTGGAAGTCTTGGTCGTGAAGGGTAAGGGATCTGAGATCAAAAAGGTTTCAGACGCATTGATCAGTACAAAAGGAGTCATGCACGGCAAACTCACCATGACCACGACCGGGAAAGGGTTGAGCTGAGATGTGCGTGTGCGTGATCGATGGCCGCGGCGGAGGACTGGGAAGTCAATTGATTCTGGGACTTCGCACGGTTGCAGAGCAAGGCCATGATCTTATTGGTATTGGAACCAATGAAGTGGCAGCACAAGCGATGGCCCAGGCTGGTGCCGGCTGGATCGCCGTTGGTCGAGGTGTTCTCACCAACGATGTTCAAAAGGCCGATCTCATCCTCGGATCGCTAAGTATTATCTTGCCGGGTTCCATGAGAGGGGAGATCACGAGTGAGATTGCAGAGGCGATCTTGCAGGCGCCTGGGCGAAAGCTCTTGTTGCCGGTCAACCGCCGAGGTATCGAAGTTATTGGAGCCCAGTCCCGGCCCCTACAGAGTTTAATCGACTTCGCCATTCACCAAGTTCGTTCGGCTCTCAAGTCCGGTCACGAGAACCAAGAGAGTCGGTCCTGAAAATTTCTAGTTCCAGCCGGACCACGAGGGTCTGCGCCGGTTGCGCGAGCAGCCGTATGACCTTCGTGGGCGTCTACGACGCCCACACGTTTCCTGTGGAGGATGAACGTGTGGATCTTACAGAATCCGTCCTTCTTTCGTCAGCTCGTCAGACTCATCGTCTTAGTGCTGGGGCTGCTCTCCTTTCCTCTCATGTGTTTTGGACATGAACCGCCCGCTGAGGAAGACGTCATCACACTTCCCGAGGTGGCCGTTCACGGAGAGCGGCCTCTCGCCGCTTCCTCTGAACGTGTCATCACCGAGCAAGACATTAAACTTGTACCCATTGATCGTCCGGGGAACCTGCTCCGCCTAGTACCTGGCCTCGTCACTCTGAATCCCTCCGGCGGTCCGGGGAAAGCGGACAATTTCTTGCTCCGCGGCTTTGACGCGGACCATGGAACGGACGTCGCCGCCTTTTTGGACGGAATGCCTATCAATCTTCGGAGTCACGCTCATGGCCAGGGATGGCTCGATCTGAGTTTTCTGATCCCTGAGACGATGAAAGCCGTCGAGGTCAATAAGGGGCCATACCAAGTGCAGTATGGTGACTTTGCAACGGCTGGGGCGATCAACTTCGTCACCCGCGATGTAGTTGAGGAAGGAGTGGTGCAAGTAACAGGGGGTCAGTTCAGCACACAACGTCACCTTCTGATGTTCTCGCCAAGCCGCGACCGTGTGCGCTCGTTAGTCGCTGTAGAAGGCTTTTACACGAATGGCCCTTTCCTGAATGACCTCAGGGCACCGCGATTCAATGGGTTGGTCAAGCTCAGCATGAATCCCACGGCACGCTCCGAACTGAGTCTGACCGGGACTCAGTACGTCAGTCGCTGGAATGCATCGGGCCAGATCCCGTTACGGGAAGTGCAAGTGGGCCGATTAGACCGCTTCGGGGCCATTGATCCGTCCGAAGGAGGGCGGACGCAGCGGAGCACCGGACACCTTCGGTATCACTACGATACGGCATTCGGTGGAACCGCATTTGCTGAGGCATACTTCCAGTATTATCGTATGGACATTTTTACCAATTTTACGTTCTTCTTAGACAACCCGATCAATGGAGACGGCATCGAGCAAAACGATCGGCGATATCTATACGGCGGCGACATCGGCTATCGTCAAGGCGGCGAAATCTTTGGAGTAGCGAGCGCAGCCACGTTCGGAGTCCAAAGCCGCGTGGATGATATCGATGTTCGGCTTGGGACTCAAAGACGACGTATGGGGCTCAGCACCACGTCTGACAGTGCAGTCCATGAAGCATCCTATTCACCCTATCTGAAACTTGAGCTGCAGCCGACCGGGTGGATGCGGTTTGTGGGAGGGACACGAGCGGACTTCTTCCAGTTCAAGGTGACGGATCGCTGCCCTGTTGGCTGTCTCTTGCATCCTCAAGGCCAGACGACAGATGTGATTACCAGTACCAAAGGGAATCTGATTCTCGGGCCTTGGTTCGGGACCGAACTCTTCATAAACGCCGGCACGGGCTTCCACAGTAACGATGCGAGAGCGGTCGTGAGCAACCCGACTATTCAAACATTGCCGCGCGCGACCGGCTATGAAATCGGGGTTCGGACACGTCAATGGAACGAGCGGATCGAGCTGACTGCCTCGCTCTGGACCCTGGATCTGTCTTCGGAACTTGTGTTCAATGGCGATACAGGGACCACCGATATCCGGGGAGCCTCTCGCCGATATGGGATCGAAGTCGGGACTCGAGTGCGCCCCCTTGAGTGGCTCACGTTCGCCGGAGACGTCACCTTCGCACATGCTGAGTTTAGGGAGACGGGGCAAGCCATTCCACAGGCGCCGCTGATGACCGGGACTGCCGAGATGACAGCGAGGCTTCCGAATGGTTTTGCGGCGTCGCTTCGAATGTTCCATCTCGGTCCTCGGCCATTGGTCGAGGATCGATCCGTCAACGCCCAGCCGTTTACGGTGTTTAACTTCGCAGGCCGCTATCGTCCTCCATCCGGGCAATGGCGGCAGTTCGAAGTGTTCTTGAGCATCGAGAATCTGCTGAACAGTAAATGGCGACAGACCCAGTTATTTTATGAATCCCGTCTCGCAACCGAACCCGCTCCTGTTGGGGATATTCATTTCACCCCGGGCATGCCCCGCATGGTGATGGGTGGGGTGGCCTGGTACTTCTGACTTTTATTGAAAGAATGTGAAAAGGCCAGGCGGAACCAGGGGTGATCTCATGACCCGCTGCTCTCTTGACAACAAATCCGCGACCCGCGGGGTTCGAATGGGGTACACTTCGTCGGGATTAAGCCTCGTCTCTGTAGTATAATGTGTGGAATATCAGCCCATGTTTAAGGTCGTTCTCATAGGAATGCTCTCTCTCTGCTGCTGTTGTGTGTGATTCCGCTTATGGGAAGCGCCCATCACAGCGCCGGCCACTTCCATCACGATGCGTCTACCTCCTGTGCCACCTGCATAGGATCGATTGACTTACCCTTGGTCATCTTTCTTTTGACCTTTCTGGGTCTAATAACATTGATGTATCCCTTGTTACCTGCATTGGTAGCCTCTCGCTCACGATTTCACCCTCCACGCGTCAGCTCCTGATCCTCTTCTCATCTTCTTCGTGAATTGCATCGGGCGGGTGCCCCTCCCGTTGTAACGAGCCACATCTGGCATGGCCTCGTCACCGGCTTGGCGAGCAAGCATGAAGCCATGCTTCGAGGTCAGGTTCAACCATTCGAAAAGGGGACGTTATGTGGATGGACGATAAAGGCCAGTCGCAGTACTTGAAACGTGTAGGAGTGTGGCTTGTGCTCGCCATGGTTCTTGTTACGGGATGTAGTCAAGCACAGTTTGAACAACGGGATAAACGGTTCTATTACCGCGCCCTGTGGAATTTTGCGCTACGGGAGCAGCTCAAAGAACTCGATATTGAATTCAACGGCGTCGATTTTGGGCACTCGAACCTATACGAAAATCTCCTCCTGACAGGCGCGAAAGATGTGCCAGCGATTGAGGAGAAGGCTCGTAAGGAGACGCTCCGGTTCATTCACTCCCGACCAGTGCTCAATCCAAACGAAGAGGCGATCGCGCCAAACTATATGAAACTGGCCTGGAAGGCGCAGAACACCTTTGATGAAGCCCACGCGCTCCATCGGGCCACGTACGACATCTACGTCTCCGACCTTGCTGACAAGGAGGCCGCCCTCCGCAAAGTGCTGGCGTTTTATCAGGAGAGTACCTATGCGATCACGGCTAAACGACTCGATCATAGAAGGCTGGATACGTTCCTGTATTCGAAATCGTTTCGCCGAAAGTTTCCGCTCTTCAACGCGACGATTTGGGCCTACCACTATCTTCAGGTCGTCGTCTATGACGGGTTGGCTACGGCTCTGGATCTGCCGGCCAAACAGACAGCAGTCGAGCCGATCCTGAGGACCTATCACGGCTATCTCGACAAGCCACCGGTGGAATGGACGTTTATGCCGATGACGGCAGAGCTGAGCCCAAAGTTCGCGGGGGAATATCCCGGGATCGCCAACATCTTCGATAACCTCCACATAATGCATGCCAACATCAGTGACATCCTCACCACCGATCTCCTCCCGACCTGGGAGGACAAGCGCAAGGAAATCTACCGCATCACTCAGGCCTACTATTGGGCCAGTGCAGATGCGACGAATCCTTTCATCGTCCGAGAGGGACAACCGCACCACTCCGGCTCGACACCGGCTATGGAACCTGGCGCACCCGGCGGACATGCCGGGCATTAAGGAGAGATCAGTGACACGACATACCGCTAGGATCACCATTCGGTTATTGCTGATCGTGCCGACCGTCGTCTGGGCGTTGGAACACGACAATCTGGACCCCAACCGTCCCATTGCGATTGAAGATGCCTATGTGGTTCAGAAAGGCGAGATCGGGGTCGAGGGAGGAATATTGTTTAGTGACCGTAAGCGAGGGGACAGCCGCCTCGTATTTCAGCCCCAGTTGATCATCGGGGCATTTAACAATACCCAATTGGAGTTGAGTAGCGATGTGTCGACGGACCCCCCGGTCCGTCGTGGGGGATGATAAATCCGGCAATCTCACGGTCGGCGCGCTCTATAACTTCAACACGGAGACGGTGAACCTGCCGGCCTTCGCAGCCCGCGTGCAACTGGGGCTTCCCACCGGTGTGAATTCGAAGGGAGTGAATCCCGCAATGACCGGCGTGATCACGCGCTCGTACGGGCGATGGCGGACGCACCTCAATATTGGCTATACGTTTCTGGGAGCTCCGCAAGGACAGGAACGATCCGGAACGTACCGTGTGGTGGCGGCGATCAGTTACCCCTTAGGCTATCCGATGAGCTTTCGAGATACCATCATTGCCAACGTCTTCACCCGACAGTCCGATCTGGTGGGTCAGCGGAACCCCACGGGGGTGGGGATCGGTCTCCGGCATCAGGTGAGTTCCCGGGTGGTCTTCGATGCGGGACTGGGAACAGAATTTATCGGTCCTTCTGACCGGTCGGTCTTCTTCAGCACCATTGGACTGTCGGTTGGATTCTAAGAAAGGAAAAATCCATGACACTCAACACTTTCATACTCCGAATCGTTCTCGTCGCGGTAGCCCTATTGGTGAGCGAGGGCTGCCAGTCCTCGCCCAAACCAACGCAGACAGTGTTACCTGCACCTGTCGGCACGACTGCAGCTGCGGCCCGTCATAATGATGAAGGGATTCTCGCCTATCAGCAGGGACAGTGGGAGAGCGCGAAGCAACATTTCGAAGCAGCCATCACTGCATCGCCTGAGTTGGCCGAAGCCCACTACAACCTAGGGATGGCGCTATATCGGCTCGGAGCCATGCGTGAAGGGGATACGCACTTTATCCAGGCGGCGAATCTGGCGCCGGGCAACAAGGTGATCTGGGATTCGCCTCCGTTCGCGAGCGTGTCGGTTCCAGAGAAAGAGATAAAAATGCCTAGCAGCGACGGACATGGCCACAGTCACTAACGTGCGAGGAGACCCAGAAGGGCGGCACAGTGAGAAGCCGCCCTTCTGCCCTCTCAGCGGTCAGCTCACGAGGCTCTGCACCCACTGCCACACCTTGGATGCAGCCCCATAGGGGCAAAAGCCAAATTGTTCTACCCATGGACACATCGCCATCACCTCCTTTCCAAATGCCATCCTACAGCCTGTACCGTAGTACTGGGCCAAGGGGTATCAGATGTTTTTTGAGGCGCTTGACTCTATACCAGAGTACAAGGTGTAGACTGTCTGCCATGGTGATGACATGGCTGCTCAACTGACTATCGGTCAGCTTGCAAGGAAAGTCGGAGTGAATGTCCAAACAGTCCGCTACTACGAGCGTTTAAATCTGCTCAATCCATTAACGCGGAAGCCTTCGGGCTACAGACTCTACAGCCATGAAGAGGAACGACGGTTACGGTTCATCAAAAACGCCCAAGCGCTCGGCTTCACCCTCCGCGAGATCGCTGAGTTGCTCGCGCTCCGGGTTGCCTCAACGGCTCGCTGTGGTGAGGTGCTGGAAAAAGCTCGGGCGAAACTCGTGCAGGTGGAATCCAAAGTTGACGACTTGCAGGCACTGGCCCGCGCGCTGAACAGTTTGATCCGGGCTTGCAGAGTTGGCCGGCCCACCGGCCACTGTCCGATTCTGATGAGCCTCGAAGACGAAACACAAGCCGGGACGAAGAAAGGAGTGGCAAAAGGATGACAACAGATCGCGAGAGTTTGTTTGCGGAACTGCGTCGCTTGAGCCCGAAGGTAACCGGCGGCTTACTACGCATGCGCCAGGAGACCTATCGGGATGCGGCTGTCGCCGCCAAATATAAACTGCTGGCAGCAATGGTCGTCTCCATCACCATTCGTTGCGAACCCTGTATCAGGGCGTATGTGAGGATGGCCCATGAGAAGGGTGTCTCTCAGGAGGAACTGATTGAATTCCTCGAAGTGGCCATGACGATGCAAGGCTGTCCCGGCGAAGAGTGGGCGCTCAAGGCGTATCGAATCTACAAGGAATGTCTGATGGGTGGGCCCATAGACACGACCGCGCTGTGTTGCGAGCACGGCGGTTCCGACGCATGAGAGAACAAGACTGGCCTTGCATGATATTTCTGAACGTCTAGAATCTGTTGCGCGTCTGGAGAGACGGTAGGCTACGAATCATGAGGCACTCCATGAATAAGAGGAACCAATCAGAACCACAAGGCGAGGGTTTCTTCGCCGCATCGAACGGGACTCCTGAACCTCACCTGAACGACATGATCCAACAGCTTCTAGGGCATGAGTCTGCGTTCCGAGTGTTTTTACGCCGTCGTGTCGGTGACGAGACTCTGGCGGAGGACTTATTGCAACAAAGTATAGTCCGAGCCGTTCAACGTCACCATTCCGTACGAAATGATGAAAGTGTGGTGGCCTGGTTCTATACAATCATGCGCCACACACTCATCGACTATTATCGGTCGAAAGGTGCGGACGCTCGTCGCAATGAAGCCTTTCTCCAAGAACTGACTCTCTCCGGGGACGATAAGGAGCCTCCACTCGACGAGGTGAAAGCCACCGTCTGCACCTGCCTTCACCGTCTGCTGCCGAAGCTGCGTTCGAACTATGCCGAGCTCATCCGGAGAATCGATCTCGAGGACGAATCTCCGAAATGCGTCGCAGAGGAGTTAAAGATCTCTCAAAACAATCTCACGGTTCGTTTGCACCGAGCCCGTCAAGCCTTGCGCGCCAGCCTGGAACAGTCCTGCGGTGTCTGCAGCACACACGGCTGTCTGAATTGCACGTGCGAATAAACCAGTCTGCCGGCACTATCCGCAACGACGAGTCATAGCCTGATCCCCACGCCAGCCCAATTGTATCCACAGACACTGTAATAATTGGCGCCCTCTTCCGTCTGAAGGGGTGAAGGATGCGCGTTTCTTGATTGTGAGACGCGCGAAACCCCCTCACTGAGGAGGTTCGCCATGGACGAATTGACCCTGAAGATCACCGGGATGAGCTGCGGGCATTGCGTCGGACAGGTTACGAAGGCGTTGACCCGGCTCGATGGTGTGCAGGTGAACAGCGTGAAGGTCGGCGAAGCGATCGTCGTGTATGACCCGAGGGAAATCGTTCCCACGGAGATTATTCAGGCTGTGACCGAGGCGGGATATGAGACCCAGTTGGTCAGGAGGGTGGCATGAGCATGATGGAATGGATCGTCATCATCGGCGGCATCTCCTTAATCGCCTGGATCAATTGGTATTTCTTTCTGGCCCGACAGCCGGTGTCGAACGCCGGGATCGACGGGGAGGGAGTCCAGGAGGTCGCCATTGTGGTTGAAGGCGGCTATCACCCAGCCGTGGTAAGCGTGAAGAGGGACAAGCTGGTCCGGCTCGTCTTCGACCGACGAGAACGGTCAGGTTGTTCGGAAGAGATCGTCTTTCCGGATTTCGGGGTCCGCAAGTTCTTGCCCGCCTTCCGAAAGACCTCGATCGAGCTGACGCCGGCACAGACAGGCCATTTCGAGTTCACCTGCGGGATGAGCATGTTGCGCGGTCGGCTCATCGTGCAAGACTGACGAGGAGAAAACCATGCCGACCACGACTCCTGTGATGGTGATAGAGAAACGGAACCGGACAGAGATGACCGAAACCGGGACCAAGGCAGCAACGACCCGTGAGAAGGTCACGATTCCCGTGAAGGGAATGACCTGCGCCGCCTGTCAAGCGCGGGTGCAACGGGCATTGCAGGCAACGCCGGGCGTTCTCGACGCCTCGGTCAACCTCATGCTGAAGAATGCCGCTGTTACGTACGATCCTGTGACGATCTCCTCCATGGCCCTGGTCGAGGCGATCCGCGAGACTGGGTATGGCGCGGAACTCGCCGCACAGGATCAGAGCGCCTTCGATGAGCAGGCGGCACAAGATCGGGCACAGGAGGAAGAGTATCGGGAACTTAGACGTAAGGCGCTGGTGAGTGGAAGCATCGGTCTGCTAGCCATGGTCCTGTCCATGCCGCTCATGGGGGCTGCCGGGGCGGATGTCCATGGACCGGTGGCCGATCCATTCATGCGATGGGCGATGGCATCAATGACCCCCGCCATCCGCGCTGTCACCCCCTGGCTTTATACGTTCACCCCATGGGTACTCTCGTATGCGCTGCTCGCGCTGACCCTGCTCGTCATGGGCTGGGCGGGGCGACATTTCTACGTGCGCGCCTGGTCCGCCTTCCGACATCACTCGGCGGACATGAATACGCTCATCGCCGTGGGCACAGGAGCCGCCTTCCTCTACTCCGTATTGGCGACCGTGGTGCCGGAGTTCTTCCTGAATCGAGGCGTGTTGCCGGACCTCTATTATGAGGCGGTGATCATGATCATTGCGCTGATCCTGAGCGGCAATGCGCTGGAGGCACGGGCCAAACGACAGACTTCTGCGGCCGTGAGGCGTTTGATGGAACTCCAACCGAACACCGCACGGGTGGTACGGGCCGGCGCCGAGTTGGACATCCTCGTGAACGAGGTCCAGGGCGATGAAATCGTGGTCGTGCGACCGGGAGAACGCATTCCCGTGGATGGAGTCATCCTTTCCGGGACCAGCGCGGTCGATGAATCGATGGTAACAGGCGAATCATTGCCGGTCGGGAAACAACCGGGGGATCGCCTCATTGGCGGCACGATCAATAGAACCGGCGCCTTCCGGTATCGCGCGACGACGCTGGGGTCGGACAGCGTCCTGGCACACATCGTCAAGCTGATGCGTGAGGCTCAGGGTTCACGGGCACCGATCCAGAAGCTCGCCGATCAGGTCAGCGGGATCTTCGTCCCGATTGTGCTGTCACTCGCGATTGCGACGTTTGTGATCTGGTTTGTGACGGCTGACCAGGCACCGGCTGTGCGGGCGTTTGCCGCGGCGGTTGCGGTCCTGATCATTGCCTGCCCTTGTGCGATGGGACTTGCCGTGCCGACGGCCATCATGGTGGCGACCGGCAAGGGAGCCGAAGGGGGTATCCTAATCAAGGGCGGTGAGGCGTTACAGCGAGCCGGTCAGCTCAACACCGTCGTGTTGGATAAGACCGGCACGATCACCGAGGGACGGCCGACCGTGACGGACGTGGTACCGGTTTTGGGTACAGAGTGGTCTGAAAACGATCTCGTACGGCTGGTCGCCTCGATCGAAGCCTCCTCTGAACATCCGCTGGCTGAGGCGATCCTGCGGTATGCGAAGGAGCAGGCGCTGTCCCTCGCGACGGTAGACTCGTTCCACTCCGTCACGGGACGGGGCGCGACCGGCGTGGTAGACGGCGCCGCGCTAGCTGTCGGCAATGAGGCACTCATGGGTGAGTATGCGGTGGCTCTCGCCGCAATGAAAGCGGAAGCGGAACGTCTCGCCGGCGAGGGGAAAACGCCGATGTATATCGCGATCAACGGAACGTTGGCAGGGGTGATCGCCGTAGCCGATCCAATCAAGCCCACATCCCGTGAAGCCGTTCAACAATTGAACCGACTAGGGCTCACGGTGGTGATGTTGACCGGGGATCATCGCCGCACCGCGGAGGCCATTGCACGGCAGGCCGGGATCGACCGTGTGGTCGCTGGGGTGTTGCCGGATGGTAAAGTGGCCGAGATCCGGCGCCGTCAGCAAGCAGGAGAAGTCGTCGCGATGGTGGGCGATGGCATCAACGATGCTCCAGCCCTGGCGCGGGCCGATGTCGGGGTTGCGATCGGCACCGGGACCGATATCGCCATGGAGGCAAGCGACGTGACGTTGATGCGGAACGACCTCCATGGCGTCGCGTCGGCGATTCTTCTCGCCAGGCGAACGATGCGGACGATGAAACAGAACTTATTCTGGGCATTCGTCTACAACATCGTCGGCATTCCGGTTGCAGCTGGCATCCTCTATCCGGCCTTTGGCATTCTGCTCAGTCCCATTCTGGCCAGTGCCGCTATGGCGTTCAGTTCAGTCAGCGTGGTGACAAACAGCCTGCGGCTCCGGCGTGCGCGGGTCGCGTGAGGGGTGCGGAGAGACGAAAGGAGAAGGTGTGAGGCGCTTCGCTACGGTATGACATGGACGATTGGCCCGAAATGCCTCAAGAGGATCCGTCTATGAGGTTCATGGTTTGCGGTGAAGGTTTTCGTAAATTGCTAAAATCACGTGCAATAACTATATGCTGCTGTTCTCGTTGGCTGGGCACCGCTCATGCATTATCTACAGGCGGGTGAGTCGACAGGCTTGACGTGGTGGCTACAAATTGGCAGAGGCTCTACACAAAGTCGGGTGAGCCGTTCTCCAGGGAGTGCTTGGTTCAATGATTCCGCGCATGAATAGGCAGTGTATCGCGCTGGTACTCGCCTTCACCCTCTGCCAGGTGATTGGGACGATGTGTGCCGTACCCGATCTGTCGGTCCCGAAAGAAACCGCCATCTTGCTGGAAGAAGGTATGACATGCCCGATGGATGGGACAGTCATGTGTCCGCCGTCACTCATCTCGTCTCCCGAACGCCAGCTAAAGAACAGCATGGTCACAGACATTGATCGTGCGCCGATCCTGCTCAGCGTTGCCGTAGCTCGTAGAAGTCCTTCGGTCCCGACGCCGTGGTCTTGGAGCAGCGTGTTGTCCATTGTTTCCGTCTCCATAGATTCTTCCTCGGTCCTCAGGATCTGATCCCACACCGCCAATTCGTTCACGCACCGCTCAATGTCCAACATTGAGCGGTGCGGATTCCATTACTCAACGTCCTCCTGGAGGTGCTGTCGTGAAACGATCACTCGTTCATAGCCTGCCGTGGGTCTTTTCTGCCCTCACACTCTCCATCTTGGGCCTCACCCCACTGAGTGTCAGTGGCGCGCAAGAGACTGGTGGGGTTACACGCTCGGATAGCGCGGTTCACACGGCACCCGGTGACGATCGGATTCATCTCCAGAGTCTCATCGAGGAAATCGCCCAGCAGAACCCGGAGGTTAAGGCAGCGCGAGAGCGGTGGGAGGCAGCGAAGGCAGTGGTGCCACAAGTACAGACGCTCCCAGATCCTAAGCTTCAGGTCGGCTATCAACGGATGCCAATGGTGGAGCCACTTCAAGGGGCCATGTATGGTCTTGCGCAGGAAATTCCATTCCCTGGCAAGCTGCGCCTCCGAGGCGAGGTCGCCACGAGAGAGGCGGAGCGGTTCGAGCAGGAGTATGTTGCGACGCGGCTCCGGTTGATCGCCCGGCTGAAGCAGGCGTATTTCGATCTGCATTTCATCCACAAAGGGATTGAGATCGTCGAGCGAAACAAGCAACTGCTGCTGCAGTTCGAGAAGACGGCCAAAGCCCGCTACAGTGTGGGGCAAGCAGCCCAGCAGGATATCTTTCGCGCCCAGGTAGAGATTTCCCGTGTCCTCGACCGGCTCGCCGTGCTCGAACAGCAAAAAGAAAGTCTGCACGCGGAGATCAATCGCCTCTTGAATCGTCCGCCTGCTGGGCCCCTCGGCACTCCCGAGGAGATCCATGTCACACTTCTGACGGTGCCATTGCCGGACCTGAGTCAACGGGCCAAGGACTTCTCGCCGATCCTGAGGGCTTCTGGAAAGGGCGTGGAACGGGGCGAGCAAGCAGTCTCGCTCGCGCGGCGACAGTACTTTCCTGATTTTGACATCAATGCATTAGGACTGCGGAACGATCGCATTAACGACAACGGCTACCAGGTGATGCTCGGCATTAAGATTCCTCTCTGGTACGAAACGAAACAGCGTCAAGGTGTGAGGGAAGCGGCTGCCGGCTTGAACAGTGCGCGCGAAGAGTTTACGGCTACGCGCCAGGAAGTCTTGTTCCAAGTGAAGGATTCATTCGTCCAGGCCCAGCGGGCGGAGCGGCTCGTGATGATCCTGCGTGATGCCATCATTCCACAGGCCACCCTTGCTTTGCGAGCTGCGCAATCGAGCTATGCAGTCGGCAAAGTAGATTTCCTCACGCTCTTAAATAGTCTTTTGACGTTGCAGGACAGTGAACTCGAGCTCCATGGCGAGATGGTCTCACATGAGAAAGCCCTTGCGAGGTTGGAAGCCATAACCGGTGGGCCTTTGACTGGGGTAGTCCAGGAAGGAAATCAGGGCCAATGAGTCGTCGTCCTCTGTATATCGGCCTGGCATTTCTTCTGACTGTGGGGCTCGCCATTACGTGGTGGTGGGCATCCCGGGATTCCATGCCGGCGCCTTCCGAGACGCAACCTGAGGCCGTGCCGACCCATGATGCCATGGCCGGTATGGAACATCCAGGGGACAAGCCGGCATCGAAAGCACAGACGGGAGGCGACTTGCCCTTGCCGCCAGCGGATTTGACGTCGCGCACCGTGACGATTGCTCCTGAACGGTTACAGACGATCGGCGTGAAATTTGAGGAGGTCGCACGGCGCCCGCTCGAAAAAGTCATTCGCACCGTCGGCCGGGTAGAGATCGATGAGCGTCGCCTTGCACGTGTCAACCTCAAATTCGCCGGCTGGATCGACGAACTCTTCGTGAGCGCCATCGGGGACCACGTGAAGAAGGGGCAGAGCCTCTTTACGATCTACAGCCCGGATATCGTCGCCACCCAAGAGGAGTATCTGTTGGCCCTGCAGAGCATCAAGGAGCTCGGTCAAAGTGAGTTCCCCGAAGTGTCCCGTGGGGCGAAAGATCTGCTCGAAGCCACCCGGCGGCGGTTCCAATTGTGGGACATCACGCCGGATCATATCCGAGACCTCGAGCACACGGGGAAAGTGCTCCGAACTCTCCCGATGCATTCTCCGATTACGGGAACGGTCATTCGCATGGAAGCTCGAAGAGGCACCTACGTGAGTCCCGGAACAGAGCTGTACATGATTGCCGATCTCGCCCACATCTGGATTTTAGGCGACATCTATGAGTACGAGCTGCCCTTCATCACGATCGGCCAAGGCGCCACGGTGACCCTCTCCTACGATCCCAGTAGGAAGCTCCAGGGCCATGTCGGATTCATCTATCCGACGCTTGATCCCAAGACGCGGACAGCCAAGGTCCGATTCGAGCTGGAGAATCCCGGTGAAAAGCTCAAGCCGGAGATGTATGCGAATGTGGCGTTGAAAATTCCGCTTGGGACACGCCTCGCGGTGTCGCGCGACGCGATCATCGAATCGGGGGAGCGCCAGTTGATCTTCATCCATCATGGAAACGGCAAACTGGAATGGCGGTCCGTCAAGCTGGGCGTGAGCGCTGGGGGCCTTGTGGAGGTGGTGGAAGGGCTCAAGGAGGGCGAGCATATCATCACGTCCGCGAACTTTCTGATCGACTCGGAGAGCCAATTGAAAGCGGCTGTCGGAGGGATGCCGGGCATGCCCGGCATGAAGGAGAAGGATTGAACGCGCATGGTTGAACGGATCATTGAATACTGTGCGAGAAACCGTTTCATTGTTTTTTTGCTCGTCTTTTCGTCGGCCCTGGGCGGGCTCTGGGCCATGAAGCAGACTCCCATCGATGCTCTGCCGGATATCTCCGACACGCAAGTGATCGTGTACACCACCTGGCCGGGGCGGTCGCCCGACCTGGTCGAAGACCAGATTACGTATCCGATTGTCACGGCCCTCTTATCGGCCCCCAAAGTGACCGTGGTGCGCGGGTTTTCTGACTTCGGCTATTCCTACGTCTACATTCTCTTCAAAGACGGCACAGACATCTATTGGGCTCGCACACGAGTCCTGGAGCGTCTGAGTCAACTCGGCGGACGTATGCCGGAGGGGGTCACGCCGCAACTCGGCCCTGATGCCACCGGCGTCGGCTGGGTCTTTCAGTACGCCCTGGTGGATGAAACCGGCCAGCAGGACCTCGCCTCGCTGCGCAGCTTCCAGGATTGGTACCTCCGCTACTGGTTGCGCGCCGTGGAAGGCGTCGCCGAGGTGGCCAGCCTCGGCGGCTTTGTCCGCCAGTACCAGGTGAACTTAGATCCCACCAAAGTGCTCGCCTATCGCCTCTCCATTCCTTCGATCGTGGAAACGATCCGGCAGAGTAATAACGATGTGGGCGGACGTGTCGTGGAATTTTCGGGAATCGAATATGTGGTCCGAGGGCGCGGGTATATCAAGAAGGTCGAGGACATCGAAGAGATGGCGGTGGGCGTCAACGAAAATGGGACACCGATTCTCTTGCGCGACGTGGCCACGGTCAAGCTCGGGCCGGACATGCGGCGCGGCTTGGCCGAGCTCGATGGGAAGGGCGAGGTTGCGGGCGGGATTGTGGTCATGCGCTTCGGCGAGAATGCCCTCACGGTGATCGAGCGCGTCAAGGCCAAGCTCAAAGAACTCGAACCCTCCATGCCGAAGGGCGTCAAGGTAGTCACGACCTACGACCGCAGCAACCTCATTCACGAATCCGTCGCCACGGCAAATGAGAATCTGGCGGAAGAGCTGATTGTCACCGGTGTCGTGATCGTCGGCTTTCTCCTGCATGTTCGCTCGGCGATGCTCCCGATCCTCAGCCTGCCCCTGGCAATCCTGATCGCCTTTATTTTCATTTACTTCTTTGACATCGGATTGCACATCATGTCGCTCGGCGGCATTATCGTCGCCATCGGGGACATGGTGGACGCCCCGATCGTGATGGTGGACAACGCACATAAGCGGTTGGAGGAATGGGAACAGAACGGCAGACTTGGCGACCGGACGCAGATCCTCATCGATTCGGCCAAAGAAGTCGGACCGGCGATGTTCAGCTCGTTACTCGTGATCGGGGTCTCCTTCTTGCCCGTCTTCGTCCTCGAGGCGCAGGAAGGCCGGATGTTCAAGCCACTGGCCTTGACGAACTTCCTAGGCATTGCCGCCTGCGCGGTGCTGGCCATCACGTTGATTCCGGCGTTGCTGCCAACGTTCACGCGCGGCCGGATCTTCCCTGAGCAGCGGCATCCCGTCAGCCGTCTCTTGCAGCGTCTCTATGCCCCCATGCTGCGGGCCGCGCTTCATCATCGGTGGCTTGTTGTGGTCTTGTCGATCGGACTGATAGCCAGCATTATCCCCGTCTATCAGCGCATGGGCTCCGAGTTCATGCCGCCTTTGTATGAGGGCACCATCCTCTACATGCCCACGACACTCCCCGGGCTTTCGGTCACCGAAGCCAGCCGGCTGCTGCAACTCATGGACCGGAAGCTCCGAGGGTTTCCCGAAGTCGAGTGGGTCTTCGGCAAGGCCGGGCGGGCGGAGACCTCCACGGACCCCGCCCCGTTCAGCATGATGGAAGTGGTGGTCGAACTGAAGCCGAAAGACCAATGGCGGCCGGGATTGAGCTATGAAGGCCTCGTCGATGAGATGGACCGGGCACTGCAGCTTCCGGGAGTGACCAACGCCTGGACGATGCCGATCAAGGCGCGGATCGACATGCTCACGACCGGCGTGCGGACCCCCGTCGGGATCAAGATTTTCGGGTCCGATCTCAAAGAGATTGAGAGCATCGGCAAACATCTGGAGATGGTCCTCCGAGAGGTACCCGGCACGCGGAGCGTCTATGCGGAGCGGGTCTCGGGCGGTTACTTCCTGGACTTCGACATCAATCGCAAGGAGATCGCGCGGTACGGGCTCAAGTTGATGGATGTGGGCCGAATCATCGAGACGGCCATCGGCGGTGAAAGCATCGCGACGACCATCGAGGGGCGCGAGCGATATCCGGTCAATGTCCGGTATCTTCGCGAACTGCGTGATGATCCGGAAGAGCTGCGTCGGGTACTCGTGGATACACCGACCGGTGCGCAAGTGCCTCTCGCTCAACTGGCCACGCTCCGGTTCGTGAACGGACCTCCCATGATTCGGGATGAAAACGGCAGGCTGGCCGGCTACGTCTATTTGGACATGGCCGGCCGGGACGTGGGCGGGTACGTGGAGGATCTCAAGCGGGTGGTGCGCGAGAAGGTGCAACTGCCGCCGGGCTATACGATCACCTGGTCGGGCCAGTACGAGTTCATGGAGCGGGTCAAGGAACGGCTCAAGGTGGTGATGCCCCTCACCCTGATCATCATTTTCGTGATGTTCTACTTTACGTTCGGCTCAGTGGCCCAAACGCTCATGGTCATGCTGGGGGTGCCGCTTTGTCTGGTAGGCGCCTTCTGGTATCTCGCCGAACTCGACTACAACATGAGCATCGCGGTCTGGGTTGGGATCATCACCGTGGTCGGGACAGGAACCGAAACGAGCTCGGTCATGCTGGCCTATCTGGATGAGGCCTGCCAGCGGCGCAAGGCGGCAGGTGGACTCGTCACTCTGGAAGATCTCATTGAGACCGTGCAGCGCGGAGCGGTCGAGCGCATCAGGCCGATGATGATGATCGGGTTTGTCGACGTCCTCGGATTGATTCCTGTGATGGTGGCCACCGGTACCGGCGGCGATGTGATGAAGCGAATCGCGGCTCCACAGGTGGGGGGCGTGTTCTCCGCGATGATTCTCACGCTGTTCGTCATTCCTCCCGTCTACGTGATTTGGCGATGGTGGGCGGTGCGTAGAGCGAATCAGCTGAGGGATACGGCATTACCAAGAACGGAGGAGAAGGAAATGACAGGAAGAGGAGTGCTCACGCTCATGGTGCTGGTAGGCGCGATGGCAAGTCTTGGGTGCCAATCGACACCTAAGCCGACGGTTTTGTCTACACCGACCGGGACCAATGCCGCAGCGTCACAGCACAATGACGAAGGGATCCAGGCCTATCAGCAGCAACAGTGGGAGAGTGAGAAGCAACATTTCGATGCGGCGATCGCCGCGTCTCCGGAGTTCGCCGAAGCCCACTACAACTTAGGGATGGTCTTGTATCGACTCAACGCGATGCAAGAAGGCGACGCGCATTTCATCAAGGCAGCGAATCTGGCGCCGGGGAACACAGTCATTTGGGATGCGCCGCCTCTGAGGAGTGTGACGGTTCCGGACAAGGAAGTTCCGGGAATGTCGTCGGATGGACACATGCACAGCCACTAGGCTAGGCGGAACGGTGATCTTCGTTTAAGGAATCGTTTTCTCGAGGTCGCGATGCAGTTTAGCCAGAGTCTCGGCTTCCCGCGCTGTCTCGGCGTAAAGCTTGATGAAGAGCTGACAATGGGCGATCAGCTCCTCCTTGGTGTGTTTCGGAGACGGGGTGTAGGTGGGCTTGGCGTATTCTTCGATCATCCGGTGCATCTCGGCTGCCTTATCCCGCAGCTTCGCAGCCTCCTGCTCATACCACCGAGCGAGCCCGGCATGATCGTCCCGCAAGATGAGATCTTGTGGAGGAGCAGACGCGCAGCCGATGGTGGTTGCCAGCATCACAGCGCTGAGCCATCGGCCCAACCAACAGGGGCGCATAAGCGTCATCCTTTCTGTCATGGCGACTTCATTCGGTAACACAGGCTGAGAAGAGAGTCAACGAAGGTGTGTTGGTGTAGCGTTTTGGGTCGGAGGATTATCCGAGGTTGTCCCTTCCTGACTCGTGTGACGGGCGCGCATGCCTCGGTTGCATGGTCGCAATCGTCCTGTGAGGCCGATAGAGCGGCGTGGATCGGAGTTAATCTATGTAAGGTATCGCCTTTGCAATTCCAGCGCGCGAGTGTGTGGGCACAGTTCGAGAGGATTCACTGGAGCGAGAACATGGTGTTCTCGGCTAACAGGAGGTCGTGATGAAGTTGATGACTCGTTTGGTCTCCGTCGTGCCGGTCCTGGGTCTGGTTCTCTTCGTTCAGGGATGTGCGGGCATGTCGGATCAGCAAAGTACGGGCATGTCGCCTCAACAAATGATCAGCTCTCACGATCATCCGCGCCAGGCCAATTATTATGCCGACCAGGCTCGGGAACTTCGGGAGAAAGCGAAGCAATGGGAATTCACGGCCGAGTTTTATGAGAAACATCCGGAGCCAGACACCAAGGCGGACACGGCGCAGCATGCCGCACATTGCCGCGCCATTGCCCAGAGCTATAGCAAGGCGGCCGATGAAGCCGATGCATTGGAGACGGAGCATCGCACGATGCGTCCGCACGGCATGGTCCAGTAGGCGCACCAACAATCACCAACTGAACCGTGGACGAGATCCAGCGCTGAAGGCAGGAACGGCCTGCTCGAACGGATCCGTCGAAGGGTCGGTGCCAGGCAAGTCAGCACTGTGAGACAGGGAGAGGGTAGGTCATGGTGAGGCGCAGGAACCAAAGCAACAATAGACGTGCACAGGCTCATCGTGGGCAGGACCCGATCCAGCAAATCCTGAATGCGAAGGCCGCCTTCCTATCTTTTTTGCGCAACCGAACGGGGGATGTCGGCGTGGCGCAGGACCTCTTCCAGCAGAGTGTTCTCCGAGCCGTAGAGCGCCGATCCTCGCTGCGGCGTCGTGAGGATGCCGTGGCCTGGTTCTGCAGCATTCTCCGCCATACCTTGGTCGACTATCTGCGGAAGCATGCAGTCGAAGCGAGGGGAAAGAAAGCCTATCGCCAGGCCCTCATCCACTCAGGGCATGGCCAGGTGCCTCCGTTTGAGGAGGTCGGCGACAACCCCTGCAGTTGTGCATACGTGCTTCTACCCACCCTGCGGCCGAGTTATGCGGAACTCATCCGGCGCATTGATCTCAAGGGCGAGTCATCCAAAACAGTCGCACAAGATTTGGCGATGACCCGCAATAACGTGAGGGTGCGTTTACATCGGGCACGCCAAGTCTTACGGGCACGCTTAGTGCGTTTTTGCGGTCCGTGCTGTGAGCGCAGTTGTCGGAACTGTACGTGTGATGTCTCTTCCTTTCCGACCATGAAAAGTCGGGTGCGGCGTTCGTCCGGAGACCTCAAACTGTAATGCTAGAGGGTCCTCAACGTCTATCTTATAGAAGAAGTCTGTCAGTGTCTTGGATTGAGCAGTGGAAAGATACGAAAACACGGCGCAGGTGACGATGCGAGACAACTGCAACTCATCGATGCAATGACAAGCTTCATTGCCACCACAGGAGGGGTGACATGTTGAGAGCCAGATTGGTTTCCATGGTATTTGCGGTCGGGCTCCTGCTGGTGCTGCACGGCTGTGCAGAGACTTCAACTCAGCGGATGATTAACGCGAACGATCATAACGGCCTGGCCAACTACTATGCCCAGCAGGCGCAGGAGCTCAGGGAGAAGGCCAAACAGTGGGAGTTTACGGCCGAGTACTACGACAAACATTCGGAGCCGCACGGCAAGACTGAGCCGGCTCAGCACGCCGCACATTGCCGCGCGATCGCCCAAAACCAAAGGAAAGCGGCGGACGAAGCGGATGCGCTAGCCCAAGAACACCGCGCGATGCGGCCGCACGGCATGATTCAGTAAATGGCTTCGCAAAGCCGTTTCATAGGGTGTGGCTCAAGGAGGACAGCATGCGGTGCCTGACGAGCTGGCTAGGGATTGCTGCCGCGCTGGGGCTCTCGGCCTGTGCCCATACGATGCCGGTGGATGCGCCGGTGGTGGATCGGGTCTTGGGAGATCAAGCCTTGCGGGAGCAACTTGTGGTACGGGGCACGCAGGATGAGCACTTTGTGCACGAGGTGCTCCATCAACTCGGACAAGAACCCGACGGGGATCGGAAGCTGGCTCGGCTCCTGGCTGAACATCTCCACCACCACCCGACGCTCGAGCGAACGGTATTCCAGGAACTGGCCGAGCACCGAGCGTTTCAGGATTGGATATTGGAGAGATTACGTGGGCAGCAGGAACCGCATTGAGCCAGGAGCTTCTCACGGCGAAGAGGACGTGAGCGTGTCATCGTCCGAGCACTGGTCTGGCGATTTAGTCCGGCGGCTCACCATGCTTTTTGTCGCGGCAGTCTTGGTCAATTATCCCTGGGAGCGCCTGCAGTCGTCGCTCTATGTGTATCCCGGCGGAGCCAGTATTCCGTGGTGGCTCTGTCTGGCGGCGAGTCTGGCGGATGGGCTGTTCGTTGTGGCGATCTTCGGCGTCGGCTGGATTGCCCTGGGTCGCCGAACATGGTTCGAGCAGCCGGGAATCGAAGGCTACCTCGTGATGCTGGCTTCAGGTGTCGCGATCAGCGTCGGCGTTGAGTGGACAACCGTTCATGTGCTGCGCTGGTGGACGTATGGTGAACAGATGCCGCTCGTGCCCATCATCAACATCGGCCTCGTCCCTATGACCCAGATGCTGGTGCTTCCACCGCTGATCTTTCGGGGCGTCGCCGTCGTGTCTCGCTATGTCGATGGCATGCGCGCCAGAGTATGCGGGCAATGAGGGTAGAGTGTCATGAAGACCAATATCGCGAAGAGTCTTAGCCTGGTGATTGTTTCCATTTCTATTCTATCCGCTCTCTGGAAAGCGGTGAGCTGCGAGTTCAAGCGGGACAATATGATAATTGAGGTCAACGGTGGAGAATCGGTGGCGAAGAGTTGACGAGGATGGCAAGCCTATGCGCGGTGGAAAGAGGAACAACCACTCTCGATTGGATACAAGTAGGAAAGGGGGATCGACATGAAGCAGCAATTGTTGAAGAGGAATCACAACGAAAAGGCGGTCACAACACAGGAGGATAAGCCGGAAGGAGGTGCCTTATCCGATGAGCGACAGGAGCGCATCGCGAAGCGGGCCTATGAGCTCTATCTCGAGCGAGGGTGTCGGGAGGGATGTGCGTTGGAGGACTGGGTAGACGCGGAGCGAGAGATTCTTACGGTACCCCGAGGGTAGGAGACAAGGTCCTCCTAGCCGATAGGTTCAACATCGTCGCGACCCTGCAAGGGCGAAGAGAGAAGGTGCCTAACCGATGAACACCGTGAAAGACCCGGTCTGTGGAATGAAGATTCCGATGGGTGAAGGACTCTCTGCCATCTATCAGGGACAAGAGTTCCGGTTCTGTTCTGATCTCTGCAAACGAACCTTCCTGGCCACACCGGAACGCTACGCGACAGGATCAACAGGATTGGCCTCTGGCGCCGCGGACGTGACGAGGCGCATCGCGTATTTTTCAATGGAAGTCGCAGTGGATTCGGGCATGCCGACCTATAGTGGGGGGTTGGGCGTCCTGGCGGGTGACACGTTGCGATCCTGCGCCGATCTGAAGATCCCCATCGTGGCCGTCAGTCTCCTGTATACACGTGGCTATTTCGAACAGCATCTGGATCAATGGGGCAATCAGCGTGAACAACCTGCGCGTTGGGATCCCTCGAAGTTTGCCCGGTTGCTCCCTCCGACGGTCCACGTGTCGATTGAAGGCCGTCCCGTCGTCGTCCGGGCGTGGCAGTACGACATCACCGGGCTGACCGGCTATGTCGTTCCCTTGCTGCTCTTAGATGCCAATGTCGAAGAGAATCCGGCTGGCGATCGGGAGCTGACGAGTGACCTCTATGGTGGCGATGAACGGTACCGTCTGGCGCAGGAAATCATCTTGGGCATCGGCGGCGTCCGCATGCTCCGAACCCTGGGCTATACGCAAGCCGAACGGTTCCACATGAATGAAGGACATGCGGCCTTGCTCGCTCTCGAGCTGCTGCGCGAGCGCAAACAGAACGAGCCGGCGGCGTGGGATTTCGATGGCGTGAGGCGGGCCTGCATCTTCACCACCCATACCCCCGTGCCGGCCGGCCATGATCAGTTCTCGTATGAGCTTGTCAAGCAACTGCTCGGCGACGCGGCGCCGCTGGAAGTCCTGCAGATGCTGGGTGGCAGAGACCGGCTGAACATGACGCTCCTGGCGTTGAATCTGAGCACCTACGTGAACGGCGTTGCCAAGCGCCATGGTGAGGTCTCCCAGGAGATGTTCCCGGAATATGCCATCGACTCCATTACGAACGGCGTGCATTCGGCCACCTGGACCTCGCCCAGCTTTCAGCAGCTCTATGACCGGTATATTCCTGGCTGGCGCACTGATTCCTTCGCTCTCCGCTATGCCATCAGCATCCCTCCTCAAGACATCTGGGAGGCGCATGTCCAGGCGAAGGCGCGATTGCTGGAAGAAGTCCGGAGGCGGACCTCGTTGCCGTTCCGCGATGATGGGCTGACGATTGGATTTGCCCGACGGGCCACCCAGTACAAGCGGGGCGATTTGGTGTTGTCGGCCCCCGACGAGCTCGTCGACATTGCAAAGAAGGTTGGCCCGATTCAGCTCATCTTTGCGGGCAAGGCGCATCCCAAGGATGAGCCGGGAAAGGAGATCATTCGCCGTGTGGTTCGGGTAGCCGGTCAGGTCAAGCCGGAGGTGCAGATCGCGTATCTGGAGGATTACGATCTGACGCTGGCACAGCTCCTGACCGCTGGCGTCGATCTCTGGTTGAACACGCCCCTCCCACCACTTGAGGCGTCCGGCACTTCCGGGATGAAAGCCGCGCACAACGGTGTGCCCAGCTTGAGCGTGCTCGACGGGTGGTGGGTGGAGGGCCATATCGAGGGCATCACGGGCTGGTCCATCG
>Ga0268299_1001852_pt1 | contig 30955 bp, 21 predicted proteins | sample NOBtaG_FD_193484 | JGI IMG/M metagenome (GOLD analysis project Ga0268299, IMG submission 193484) | Activated sludge microbial communities from bioreactor in Nijmegen, Gelderland, Netherland - NOB reactor | ecosystem: Engineered > Bioreactor > Aerobic > Activated sludge | place: Netherlands...
GCCATAGGGACCTCCATGTCCTTGTTTGAGTGTTCACAACTCAATGACATGGAGAGTCCCTTGTTTCTTGTCAACCACAAAGTCTTGTGCACAAGACACTTGCAGAGGCGCGCGATCGCGCACGGTCATTTAGGGAAATGAGGAAGTGGCCCGACCGTTCGCAACTATTACTCATGCAATATGCGGGCTAGACCCTGTTCAGGCGACGGATAGCGTCAATCTGGACTCGCCGCACTACAACGGATTGGCGATGAAGTACATCGAGGTGTCGGAGGAATAACAAATTCTTACTCGGCGCGGAGCGCGCACCGATTTCTAAATCCTCAATCGGAATCGGTCATGCCGATATGGAGGCTTGCAACAGCTTGCGCTGACCTCATAGTCCACGCATGATCCTCACCCAGAGTCGCCAGGAACGTCATCTGGCTAGCTTGTAACAACGGCTCGGCCTCGTCGAGTCGTTGCTGCCGGATAAGGCACAGGCCGAGGGCAAGTTGCGCTCGCGCCGTTCTCCACCGGTCCGGCCCTAACTCAAGCTCAAAGATGTTCACGGCCTCACGCAGCAACGGCTCTGCGCCTGGCGACTCGTCGCGATCGGAAAGCAGCGAACCGAGCAGAGTGAGGGCGTCGGCGCGCCCTAGGTCGGTTCTTACCATGCCTGTGCTGGCCACGTCTACGGCTTCGCGGGCCAACTCCTCGGCCAGCTCTGCTTGGCCACGTTGTTGGCGCAACCAGCCCAGGTTAGCCAATGGAGACACAAGCCCAGTATGGCCTGGAGGATGAAGCTTGCGCAGGCTCTCAAGTGCTTCGGACAGCATTGGCTCAGCTTCGTCGATACGGTCCTGACAGAGCACGGCGGCGCCCAGGAAGTTCAGCGCGTTCGCAACATTCATTCCGCGGTCGGCTGGTAGTCGTTGCCCCACTTCCAAAGCGCGCCGATGATAACGTTCCGCGGTTTTGAAATCGCCTTGCTCTAGGCACAGATTCCCCAATCCGTGGTACACACCTCTCAGGTTGGGATGATTCAGTCGGCCATAGATTCCAGCCGCCGCTAGTAATTCTACTTCGGCTGCGGGAAAATCGCCCTCTCCAGTCAATGTCGCCCCGAGACTCTGGTGACCAACGGCGACAATCGCATCTTCGTCGCCCTTGAGGCTTCGCCACATCGCCAGAGCCTCACGTTGCAACGGCTCGGCGCGACCGAAGGCGCGCGATCGGTAATACGCGTGCCCCAAACTGTTCAAACAGTTGGCAACACGCGCGTCCTCGCCCGGGAAGTGCTCCCGCAGGATGCTGAGGGATTCCTCCAATGTGACTTGAGCTTCTGCGTATTCGCCGAGATCGAGCAAAGTAAGGCCCAGATCATTCAACGACCAGGCAACCTTCGGATGGCGATCGCCCAAAGAGGTGCGGCGAATGGCCAGAGCTTCTCGGTAGATCGGCAGCGCTTCCGTCGGCCCCCGATTTTGGTTGACCATAAATGCAAGGTTATTGAGTGCTTCTGCGACCTTGGGATGCATCGCATGAAGGCCGCGACGGTATTCTGCTACCTGTTCAGCAACGTATTGTTCGGCGGCGTCAGTTTCCCCCCGCGCGAACTTGACATGGGCCAGCGCCTCGTATGTAAGTCCGATGGTCATGCCCGTTGCCCCAAGGCGTCGCTTGATGTCCAACGCCATCAGCAGGGTCCGCTCGGCCTCGTTGAGCCGGCCGAGTTGTTGTAGCGCGTGCCCCAGATTGTGCAGTGACTGCGCGATATCCAGGCTGTCGGCGGCGCCCAGCGCGCGCCGCATGTCCAGGCTTTTCTGAAGGTAGTCGGCAGCTTCCGTATAATCCGCGGCGTAGAATCGTCCTGACCCTACGTCCTCCAACGCAGCCGCAACTTGTTCGTGGGTTTCGCCGAAGTGAGCTCGAGCAATTTCCAGGGCTTCCAGTCCTAGTGTGTGAGCCTGATCATTCTCGCCCATGTACATGAGGGTATTGGCAAGCGCGCGCAGGCTGGCTGCGACGTCCGGATGCGTTGCGCCCAATTCGCGCCGCCGAATTTGGATCGCTGATTCGAGCAATCCACGGGCCCGTGGAAAATCCGCGAGCTGCGCATACACGCCGCCGAGCACGTGGGCGAGTCGGGCATACACCAGCGGCTGGTCCGCCAAGTCGGACTCCAGCCGCATCACGCCGGCTTCCAGCAGATCCCGTAGCTTCGGATCGGGCGAATCCTGCGCGCCAGGATCGGCCTGCTCGAAGAGGTTTTCGAGAAAAGTGGCCACTTCTTCGGCGGAAACCCGTGCGGCGGCCTCCTGCTCCTGCGCCACGCGAGCTTTGTCGCGCTCGGCTCGGAGCCGCACAGCCTGTAGTGCGGCGACCGGAGCGAATACTGCAACCAGCAGCATTAGCAGTGCTACTAGAAAGAATGGCAGCTTATGTCGCCCCGCCAACTTGCGAAGCTGGTAAAGAACTCCGGCCGGGCGGGCCGAGATCGGTTCGTTTCGCAGATAGCGGGTCACGTCAGCCGCGAGCTGTGACACCGACGCATAGCGCCGGGCTGGTTCCTTTGCAAGCGCTTTTCCGACGATGATCTCCAGGTCGCCGCGCAGAACAGCGTGGACACTGCTCAAGCGCGTGGGTTCGCTGTTCTGGATGATGCGCGCTGCCTCGGGCAGGTTTTTACCAGTCAGATCGTACGGTAAGCGGCCAGCGAGTAACTCGAAAAGCAGCACGCCCAACGAATACACGTCGCTTCGCGTGTCGATCCCGTCGGGCCGTCCCTCGATCTGTTCGGGGCTCATGTAGGGCACGGTGCCAAGTATTTGGCCGACATCGGTGTGCAAAGTGGTGATCTGCACGTCAGAGTTCATGGTGCGGGCTACGCCGAAGTCCAGAATCTTCGGCTGACCTTGCGAGGACTTGGGGCGCTGTGCGCGGAACGTTAACTCCCGCGCGCTACCGTTCGTGACCAACGAAGAATCCGAACCGGGCGGGATAGGAGATTCAGCGTGCGTTTCCACCACCAGGATATTCCCGGGCTTGAGGTCGCGGTGAATCACGCCGCGTTGATGCGCGTGCTCGACCGCTGCGCAGACCTGGACAAACAGTCCCAGCCGATCCCGAAGGTCGAGTTGTTTGCGCTGCGCATAGCCCGTAATGGGTTCGCCCCTGACCAACTCCATGGCGAAGTAGGCCACGGTGCCCGCTTCAGTGATGTGTGTGCCGGCCTCAATGATCTGGGCGATGCCGGCATGTTGGAGACGGGCAAGCGTTTCGGCCTCGTGCTCGAACCGCCGGGCCAGCCCTGGTCCAAGCAAGCCCGGCCGGACGACCTTCAGAGCCACCGAGCGACGCGGCCGATCCTGATCGGCCTCCCAGACCACGCCCATTCCCCCGGTACCTAATATCCGGCGCAGGGTATAGCGTCCGATCTGTTGGCCGGCGCCCACGGATGCTTCTGGCGCACCGGCGCGCGGCGCGATATCGAACGCGGGATCACTGATGAAGCTGGAAGCCCGCTCGTGAGCATCGAGCAGGGATAGAACGTCCGCGCGCAGAATCTCATCATCCCCGCATCCTCTGGCGAGCATACGTCGGCGCTCGTCGTCGGCACAGCCGACGGCGTCATGAAACAGCTCATCGAGCTTGCGCCAGTATTCGGCGTTCACCACCAGCCTCGTAGCACCGGGTGCTCAGAGAAGATATCGCAACATGCCGCTCCGACGGCTCACGCATCGCCATTCGTACCGTCCGACATCTCGCGAAACAGCCAGGCCCGCGCCAGTGTCCATTCGCGCTTGACCGTCGCGGGTGACAGGGTCATGGCCTCGCCGGTTTCCTCGACGGTCAGGCCGCCAAAGAAGCGCAGCTCGACGATCCGGCTCTTGCGTTCGTCAATGGTCGCCAACCTCGCCAGCGCTTCATCGATGGCCAGCAGGTCCGGGCCGTCCGGCGCCGCGATGATGGCGTCGTCCAGCGTGCGCGGCCCGGCTGCTCCTCCGCGCTTGGCGGCGCCCTTCTGGCGCGCCCGGTCGATGAGCACCATGCGCATGGCCCGGGCCGCCAAACACAGAAAGTGCGTGCGATCGGCGAAGTTGATGCCGCGCCCGGCCAGCCGCAAATACACGTCCTGAATCAGCGAGGTCGTGCGCGTGGGGTCCACCGGTCGGCTGCGGGCCAGCACCGCCTCAGCAAGTGCGTGGAGTTCGTCATAAACCACGGGCAGCAGGGCATCCAGTTCGCTCATAGCGGCGCGAAGCGGCGCGGATTGACCGTCTGTCACTTGGTCGGGAACCGGCATGAGCCAGCCTCCGGTCCAGCAGCGTTGCGATCCTGAGTAGTTCGGCCCGAGGGGCTCGCGCGGCGACGCGATTCCCGTTTTCATCCGCAGATTGATGAGCCCGAGTAAACGCCGTTTGCGATGTAAGCGGTAACGGGCTGCCGTGGGCCGCCGACTCGATTGGAAGAGGAGCATACCCCCCGCCGCGCGCCGATTCAAGTTTTGCGCGGTCGAGAGCCTATTCCGCCCTTTGCGTAACGGTTGCGGAAGGTTCCTGGAGGGTTATGCAGAGTCGTCGGCTCCAAGCTGTGGCCTGAAATCACATTGGAGGCCTATGCCATGCCAACGCCCATTTCCCGGCTCTTGCAGAAGACGCTCCTCATCGTCGTCATCCTGGCTGGCGCCGTACGCACTGCGGTGGCCGAGACGCAACTCTTCGGCGTGACCGCGCCGGTCACGGGAAACGGTGAATTGGTGCTCCTCGACCCCCTGACGGGCGCTGGGACTGCCATCGGAGAAACAACCGACGGCGGCACAAATCGAAAGCTGCAATGTGCGGCCGCCGATTCAGCCGGCCGGCTGCTCACGATTTTTCTTGCGCAGTTGTTCCAGATCGATACGACAAATGGCAACATGACCCTGCTGCAAGCTCTCTCCGGTCAACCCGCCGATTACTTCTTGCGCGGCATAGCCATCGACCAGAGCGACAACATCTTTGTGCTCCTCATTCCAGGCGCCGGCGCACCCGCCGGTGACTTGCTCTACCGCGTTGATTCCCAGACCGGAAACTTTGTCAGTGTAGGACCGCTCGGGGTGACAGACGCCCGCGACATCGCGTTCTCACCCTCTGGGGCACTCTATGGCATCAGCCTCAGTCAGGGTCTGATGGCTGTCAACCCGACCAGCGGTGCAGCCACGGCTATCGGCGGAGATGCGCTCGGCCTCGAGGCGCTGACATTCGACCCAGTCACGAGCGATTGCTACGGAGCGCGGTTCCCTCTCGTGCGGATTACTCCCGCAACCGGGGACGGCGACAATCTGGGTCCGACAGGCTTTGACGTTCGCGGACTGGCAGTCATCCACCTGGGCGACTGCGAGGCTGTGCCGGCTCCGTGCGTAAGTGCAACGGCAGGGGACACCGATGGGGACGGCGATGTGGGTCTGGATGACTGGGACGTTCTCGTCGGCTGCCTCACCGGCCCGGAGCAGGGAGCAATTCCCGCTCAGTGCCAATGTGCGGACTTGAACGGAGACGCGGATATCGATCTGCAGGACGTCGCCTCGTTCCAGGCCCATTTCACCGGTGAGATCAAGGGCCCCCCGAGCATGCCTCCAGCCGCCCCCAGCGATGGCGACAATGCGCTGCACTGCCGTCCCGCCTTGGGGCTTATGATGGATGTATGGGTCTATCCGCTGCGCTCCGTGGACGCCTATTCCGGCGAGGTCTACGAAACCGCCACTGACTTGGCCATCAAAGGCCGCGGACTGGATTTCCAATGGACCCGTACCTATCGCTCAAGGGTCGGACCCGATACGGCGATGGGTAAGGGCTGGGACCATTCCTACAATATCTACATCGAGCCCGTGCATGAGCATATCCGCCTGCATCACGGAAACGCCCGGCAGGACATCTTCCGGTTGCAGCCCGATGGCACCTGGGCACGGGACGAGTTCTTCCAGGTGCTCTCAAAGAACCCTGACTGCACCTACACCCTGGTCTTCGCGGATACCAGCGAGTGGCATTTCTACGCGCTGGACGGCGCGCCGGCGGCGGGCAGGATCTCCAGCAGCAGCGACCGCAACGGCAACACCCAGACCTTCTCCTACGATGGGACCGGCCGGCTTATCACGATCAATGACACACTCAATCGGACGATTACGCTTGAGTACAATCCACAAGACCGGATCGCGTCGCTGTCCGATTTCACGGGCCGCGAACTCCTCTATGGCTACAGCGCCAGCGGCGATCTCACCAGCGTCCGCAGTCCCATCGTCACAGGGACGCCCAATGCCAACGACTTTCCGGTCGGTAAGACAACGACGTACACCTACAGTCAGGGCTTTCCCGACGAGCGCCTTAACCACAACCTGCTGACCATTACCGATCCCAAGGGTCAAACCTTTTTGGTCAACACCTACGCTGCGACCGCGAATCCCCAGGATCCGGATTTCGATCGAGTGATCTCACAGCAGTGGGGCGAGCCGGGCGATGACCTCTCTGTAGCCTACACGCATCAGACGCCGCCCGGCGAATCCAATAGTTCAGCAGTCCTCAAGGTCGCAGTCACCGACCGCAACGAGAACGTCAAGCACTATTTCTACGACGCGGGCAACCGGCTGGTGGTAGAGCGGGAACTGACCCGCGGTCTGCGCCCCGGGGAACCAGCCTTCTGGGAAAAGAAATGGGACTACAACGCCGACAGCCTGGCGACAGTGGTAATGCATCCGAACGGCAACAGCATCACCAACGAATATGAAACCGATCCCGACTTCGGCGGGCCCGGCGCCCCGCGGCGCTCACGCGCCAACCTCCGGCGGGTGACGCGCCTGCCCGGCTCGCTCGGCGGGGACCAGCCAAGCATCACCGAATCCTACACTTACGCATTGGGGCTCGGCGGCTGCGGCTGCGGGACCAGCTTTGTAAAGACGCATACCGACGGGCTCGGTAACATTACGAGCAATGGATATGACGAGTTCGGCAACCGGACCCACACCGTTCATCCGGCTGGCGGTGGGGAGGAAAACTGGAGCTACAACGGCGCCGGCCAAGTCCTCACGCACACGCTGCCCGCGAACGGCAGCGGCCACCGCCGTGTCGATACATACTCGTACCATGCCGCCGGGCCGCAGACAGGTTATCTACAATCCAAAGTCATCGATTCAACGGGATTTACGTTGACCACGCTGTACGAAGTTAATGCGGTCGGCAACGTCACCCGCAAGATCCATCCCAACGGAGCCGACACCCTCTATACCTATAATGAGCTGGATGAAGTCGTACGTGAGCTGTCCCGCGAAGTCACGCCAGGCGGCGTGCGCTACGAGACGCTCACCTGGTACGATGCCAACGGCAACGTGGTGCGCTCCGATATTGAAAACCGCGACGATTCAGGCGCATTACTGGGTAATACCCACTTCTCCACGATTTATGAGTACGAGATACTGAACCGTCTCACCGCTACGTGCCGCGAGAAGACCAGCGCCTCGCTCAGCAACACCCAGCTCACCTGTGCGGCCTTCGCCCCTGGCGAGGCCGTCACGACTGAGCACGAGTACGACGCGAATCGCAACCGTACGCTGACCCGCTTCGGCGAGGCCGTTAGCGGCAACCAGCCAACCAATTCCGTCGGCCTCACGTATGACGAGCGAGATCTCCGCTTTCAGATAACTCGCGCGCCGGGTGATCCAGACGAGTCAACCAACCAATATGATTACGATGCTAACGGCAATCTCACGCGGAGAGCGCAGGGGATCAACGACCTTTCGTTATTGCTCATTACCGAACAGGGCTATGACGGGTTTAATCGCCTGATCAGCACGACAGACGCCATGGGCAACGTCACCGCGCGGCATTACAACGCCAATGGCGATCTGACCTCGCAGCGGATTGACGGGGAGTTGGTCGATGTCAACGGCGGCGCGGGCAATGTGCGGCTTTCCGAAGTTACCTTTGAGTACGACTCCATGGGTCGCCGGACTCGCCAGGACGTCGCCCATTTCAACACCCAAACCCAGGCCAACATCGGCGACGGATTCTCCACCAGGCAGTGGGTCTTCGCGAACAACGGACAGGTAACGTCGTCCACCGACGACAACGGCAACGTCACGAGCACCACGTACGACACCGCTAATCGTCCCCTTACGGTGACCGATGCTAAGGGCAACACGGCCACCTATTCGTACGACGGTAACTCCAACGTCGCTACGGTGGTCGAGTCCGAGCTGTCCGACTTGGGCGGCCCAATCGCTATCTTCACGACAACCTACGCCTATGACGACCTCGATCGGCGCACGCTGGCGATGGACAACATCGGCAACACAGAGCAATACGCATACAACTCGCGGGGAGATCGCGTCCTCAGAACAGACGCCGGCGGTAACGCGACTCGTTTCCACTATGACGGTCTGAGTCGCCCGCGGCGCACGGTCCGCGACCTGGACGACGATGGTCCCGACGACGCCCAGCCGGGCGATGGCAACGCCGACATCGTCACCACTCAGGATTGGGATGATTCTTCTCGCCTGAACGGGCGGCGCGATGACAATTCGAACGCCACGTCCGACGACTTCGACGCCCGCAACCAGCCAGTATCCACGAACTATGCCGACGGCTGCTCGGCGGACACGCGAATGTACGACGTCCATGGAAACGTCGTCAGCTCGATGGACGCCAACGGGACGCTTACGGTCTCCACCTATGATCTTCTGCAGCGCCTCACGGGCAAGTCGATTACGCCCGGCCCCGGCGTTTCCAGCGACACCACCTCTGAGACCTACTCGTACGATGGTATCGGGAACCTGCTCACCGCCGCCAACGACCTCTCCACCGTGGAGCGGACATACGACTCGCTCGGCAACGTCCTGACGGACACCCAGACGGCAACGGGCCTCGGCGTTCCGCGAACGATTACCTGCACCTTCGACGGAATGAGCAACAAACTGACAGCCGTCTACCTCACCCGCACGGCCACGATGACCTACGACTCTCTGAACCGCCTCAAGACCGTCACCGACAGCCTTATCGGTGGGACCATCGCCACCTATGACTACATCGGCCGTTCGCGCGTCCAGCGCCGCACCAACAACGTGACCGGCGTGATGCTGGACTACGAATACGACGGCGCCCGCCGCATCACCCGGACCTGGCACAACACCGCCGGCTTGACCTTGGACGATCGCGAATACGCCTGGGACGCCAATTACAACAAGACGCGGCGCGAAAACATCCGCGCGGCGGCAGCCGGCTATCGACACCTCTACGCGTACGACCCGGCATACCGCTTGACTCAGACGACCATCGTCAACCGCGCCACCGGCCAGAACGACCGCGTGACCCAGTATCAGCTCGACGGCGTGGGCAGCCGCACCCTTGTGACCGGCAGCCACGTGCTCGATCCCGGAAGTTACACCATGACGCCTGTTTGCGAACCCGCCGATTTCGAGATGAACCAGTACACCACGACCCCGTCCGGAACTCGGGCGTACGACAAGAACGGCAACACGTTAACGGCCAACGGGGGTACTGCCGACCAGGTGATTGCCGGATGCGACTACGCCAACCGCATGGTCTCCGCGACCGTCGCCGGCTCGACCACGACGTACCGCTATGACGTCCTGGGCCGGCGGATCGTCAAGTGCGAGGGCGGCATCTGCTCCGGCGCCTCACTCAACCGCTACATTTACGACGGCTGGCTGGAGGTCAACAATACGACTGGCGTGGGAGGCAGCCCTGCTTCATGGGTTTTCGGCCTGTTCATCGATGAGCCATTGACCATGAACCGCGGCGGCTCCAATTACTACTACCACGGAGACGATTTGGGCAACATCATGGCCCTCAGCGATACCTCCGGCACGATCGTCGAGCGCTATGAATATGACGACTTCGGTCGTCCGCTCGGCGTCGCCGGCAGCCCAAACCCGCTTCAGCCAATTGCCAATCCCTCGCCGACGGCCGACAACCCGCTACTCTTCAACGGCCGGCGCTTCGATACGGAATCAGACTGGTATTACTACCGCACGCGCTACCTTGACCCGCGCCCGGGGCGATTTACCAGCCAGGATATGATCGGTATATGGGGAGACTCAGGCAATTTGGGCAGCGGATCGATCTACGTTGGTAACAATCCGGCTTCGAGGCTCGACCCGAGCGGACTTAGGACGCGCGGACGCTACTTGGATGACTGGTTCCCGCAGTGGGAGCCCGGTCAAGACTGGCCGTGGGGATTCCACTCCGGCTGGGGACCAGTCAGCCCGTACGATCCGACGGATCCCGACGATGACCCAGCTCTACCCGATGAACCCACAGAACCTCAACCCCCACCGGGCGCCACTGGACCGCGTATCGACACGCCGGATCACCCGATAATCGAGACGGACTACTGTGACCGGCTCCCATGGTTGCCGGCGTGTGACGAGCCACCGGTGATCGACCACCTCCCCGATGAGGAAATGTTGCACGCCCCTGACTTGCTCCACTACGACTATGAGGACCTCTTCGGGTACGTCAACTCCAGCGCGCGTTACATCACCGCCGTGACCCCACCTGGCGTGGCTGCGCTCGCTGCGGTGCCGCGATTCCTGCGCTCTGTTCGAACCGAAATATGCCCCCGGCTGTGTGACACCGATGGCGACGAAATGTATGGGTCTCAGAACTGCACGTGCTTGAAGTTTCTCCACTACGAAGACGGCCAATTCTCTTGGATTTTAACAAGGCCGCACGACTGCGAACCGTGCCAAGACCGGTAACGACAGTCAGTATTCGCTGCCTAACCCGCATATTGCATGAGTAATAGTTGTGGGCCACAGTGCGGAGTCTGACTCTGGTTGCGGGTCCAAGGCTGCGGTATGCGCGCAGACCGCCCCCTTACCCCCATGCTTTGTTCTGGATTGTCGGGGGATCAGGAAGGGACGAGGCGGCGGGTCAGCCGGTCCAGGAGTGGCTGATAGGGGTAGCTGCTGGCCAGATGCAGCACGATGCGCCGCACGCTGACGCGCACGCGCGCCGCCACCTTGAAGAGCTTGAGGCGAATGGTGTCGACCTGCGCTTTGGCCAACTCGGTTCCGCGCAAGCCCTCACGGCGCAGATGTTCGATCAGCACGTAAGCGGCTGATGCGAGCAGCAGCCGCAGCTGGTTTGCGATGAAGCGGTGGCAACTGGTGCGGTCGGCGAACAGACCGAGTTGTTGCTCCTTGATGCGATTCTCCATGTCGCCACGCTGCGTGTACAGGCCGTCGTAGATTTGCTTTGGGGCTCCTTTGAGATTGGTCACCACCAAGCGCGTGTTCGCGCCCTTGGGCAGGTGCTCGGCTTTGACGATCACGCGCCGCTCGCGGTCCCAGGTTTTCGCGGCGTAGTACACTTCATGGAAGTTGCGCTGCTTTCGGCCGGTGAGGACGAAGCGGGAATGCGCCAGCGCGGTGAACGGCAGCACCAGGCGCCGGAGCACCTCGTTACGCGCGAGACCAACCACGTAGCCGATGTCGTTATCATCGCAGTATTTCAGTGTTTTCCAGCGACAGAAGCCCGAGTCGGCGCGGAAGATGATCCGCACCTTGGGCCACTCGCGGCGGATGCGCTTCACCAGCAGGTGCAGGATCGCCCGGCTGTGCAAGGCCGGATCGATGTTGCTCGGCCGCAGGTAGGCGCAGAGCAGCCGTTCACCGCAGAAGACGTACAGCGGCAGGAAGCAGTACGCATCATAGTAGCCGTGGAAGAAGCGGCCCTCCTGGTCACCATGCACGCGATCGTCGGTCGCGTCGAAGTCGAGGATGATCTGCCTGGGTGGGCGCTTGAACGAGGCGATGAACTGATCGACCAGGACCTCACTCATCCGCACCAGTGACTGGCGCGTAATGCGGTTCTCGAAGCGGCACAACGTCGACGGCGAGGCCAGGGGCAGCTCTTCCTTCGGAGGCTGGTCCGCCAGGATCTGCATGAGCGGATCGGTGCGCAGCGTGTCGTGGTCGTTGAGATCCTCGTAGCCCAGCGCGATGCCGCAGATGCGTTGGGCGAGCAGCGTCTGCACGCCGTGGATGACCTTCTCGGGGTCGCGCGGATCGGCGATGCAACCCGCCAGGGCCGCAGTCAACCCGAGCCGCCGATCGACTTCGCGCAGCAGCAGGCCCCCCGCGTCCGAGGTCAGCCGGCCGCCCGCGAAATCCGACACGATTTTACGCCCGGAAAGACTGGAAAAGGTGAGCATGCTGCCGTTACACTCTGTCACGATAAGGCCTCCTTGCCTGCGGGATTTGAGTCTTTGCAGACCCTATCCTACAAGGCTTGAAGGCCTTCTCTATGCGCAAATCACGTCAAAGCGATGAAATATCCGGGCTAGGTGAGTGAATTCCATTGAGTTTCCGATTGTTGCCGCCTTGCACAATGCCATCGCCTGTTGTCTTTCCTCTGGTCGCGGAGTGAACTGTGGCCGACCGGCGCAGTTACCCGTGTAAGTCCAAGATCTTGAGCAAGGGGGGCACGTGACATCGCAACTTCATCCGTGTGAATCGATGCTCGATGATCCTGCGCCTGCCACAGTCGAGGATGTCTCGAGGGGTCATAATGTCCCCGCGCCCCGCCGACCATCTAACTTTTCACTCTTGCGACTGTTCCAGTTGTCTTCGTGCGGCGAGTATGGCCTGAATCAGTTCCTCTGGAGCATCCTTTGGCACTGTCGACAAAAGATTCGGTTCTGCAGCAGCCTGGGCAAGCTGAATTGAGGAAGTGTACGTCTTCAGATAATCAACACATGAGGGACATGCGGAAAGATGCCGTTCAAACTCCGCGCGCACCGGGGCTGGCTGATTTCCTTTCGAATAATCGTCCAGAAAATCGATAAACTCCTTGCAAGTCATGGACACTCCCAAGACAGAAACTCCCTTTCCAATAACGTGCGGAGCGCTTGCCGGGCGCGGTGCAGGCGGGTTTTGATGGCGCCTGGGGTGTCGCCGAGCAATTGGGCAGTCTCGCCCGTGTCCAATTGTTCGATGTCACGAAGAAGGATGACGTTACGAAAATCTTCAGGAAGTTCGTCGATCTTCTGGCGGACCATAGCACGGGCCTCCGCGCTCGCAACCAAATCGGCGGTGGACTGACGCCAAGCCGGCTGGGGATCGGCCCGGTGGCCGTCCTCCAGGAACTTCGGTAGCAGGTCATCAATCGTGGTTTCCGGACGGCGCAGCTTGGCCCGGCGTTTCATCAGGGCGGCGTTGACTACGATGCGGTGAAGCCAGGTGGTCAATGCTGAGCCGTGCCGGAAGCTGGGCAGCGATCCAAAAAAGGACAGAAAAGCATCTTGAACGGCCTCGTGGGCGTCTGCCTCGTTGCGCAGAAATCGCCGGGCGACTGCGAGGGCCATGCCGGTTTGGGCGCGGACGAAACGTTCGCATTCAGCGGGGTCATTGGCGCAAAGCCGAGCGACGACCTGGGCCTGGAAATCATCCGACGGGTGGTCGGTATGGGAAGTCTGCCCTACGGTAGTCATGCCTGTCCGATCCCAAGAGGCTTAACCAGCTCTTATTTCGCCATTATACCAGAATCGTGCTAGCGTCCACGGGACGCCGGGTGCCCCCATGGACCTCGTAACCGCAATCCGACTGGGGCATCTCAAGTTTGACCCGCGATTCCAACGGGTGCGCCAGGGGAATGCATGGACCACGTGCTGAGTAGGCCGGTAGCTCCTGCGGAAACAGGCTGTTCGCCAAAGTGCTCGCCGATTTCGTTGGCTCCTGGCGCCGGTGACGGGCTGTCCGGGACCGTGCTTCAACTCGCCGATCGGTTGCTTGGATTGGATCGGCTGGCGCGGGTGTATGCACAAGCGATCGAACAACGCGGCACCGGCTTTTCTGACGCGGTGCTCAACGCCTTGGGCGTGACCTTCGACCTGGACGCGGTGGATCTCGAGCGCATCCCGTGCGTCGGGCCGCTCGTGGTCGTCGCGAACCACCCGTTCGGCGGAATCGATGGCTTGATGCTGGACGCGCTGATGCAGCGCGTTCGGCCCGATGTGAAGCTGCTGGCCAATCACCTGCTTGCCCGCATTCCCGAATTCGCCGAGCGGATGATCGCGGTCGATCCGTTCGGTGGTGAATCAGCCCGCCGGCGGAACGGTACGCCGCTGCGCGACGCTGTGCGCCATGTGAAGTGCGGTGGCGCGCTGGTCGTCTTCCCTGCTGGTGAAGTGGCGCACTTGACCTGGCGCATGAACGGCGTACAGGAATCCGCCTGGTCGCCGACGATTGCGCGACTGATCTCGCGGACGCGTGCAACGGTTATCCCGGCGCACTTCGAAGGGCGAAACAGCGCGCTCTTTCAGGTCGCGGGCATGATGCATTCACGGCTGCGGACACTGCTGCTGCCGCGCGAACTGCTGAACAAGCGGGGGCACACGATACGGGTGCAAATCGGCCCGGCTATTGATGCAGAACAGTTGGACAAGTTCGGTTCGAGCGGCGCAGCAGTTGCCCATCTGCGTGAGCGGACATTGACGATTGGTGCACGAGACGCGTACGCCGCGATCGAACCTGCCAGTCCGCACGATGCCTTGGTCGAGGAGATCAAGGCGCTGCCCGCGGAGCGCTGCCTGCTGGAGAGTGGAGACTGCGACGTATACTGCTGTCCGGCAAGCGAAATCCCGCTGGCCTTGCGGGAGATCGGCCGTTTACGCGAGATCACATTTCGCCGCGTAGGCGAGGGCACCGGCCGTTCGCTGGATATCGACCGTTTTGACGGGGAATACTTGCACCTGTTCGTGTGGCAGCGTTCGCGCGGTCAGATCGTGGGTGCATACCGGCTGGGGCTGACGGACGAAATCGTCCAACGCGCCGGCATCCGTGGCCTGTACACGCACACCTTGTTTCGATTCGATCGCCGGCTGCTCGATCAGCTTGAGCCCTCGATCGAGCTGGGACGGTCGTTTGTGATTGAGGAGCATCAGCGGAGCTACGCGGCGCTGCTCCTGCTCTGGCGGGGCATCGGCAAGTTTATCGCGATGCGCCCGCGATACCGCATACTGTTCGGCGCGGTGAGCATCAGTGCCGACTACGACTCCACCACCAAACGTCTGCTGATGACGTTTCTGCGGACACACTACTTCGATTGCCACCTGAGCCGCCTGGCCCAGCCGCGGCATCCGTCGGCGGACGACGTTTCGCGCCGGCGATATCGGGGCGTGAACGCCACTGTGGTCGAGGACATTGACCAGGTCGACATACTGGTGCGCAAACTTGAGCATGGGGCGCGCGGGGTGCCGGTGCTGATCCGCCAGTACCTGCGACTTGGCGCCCGTCTGCTTGGGTTCAACGTCGATCCTGAATTCAGCAACGTCGTGGACGGCTTATTTTACGTTGATCTGGCCCGAGTTGATCTGTCCCTGTTGAGCCGTTACATGGGGACGGCGGAAGCGCGGGCGTTTCTCAATTGTCACTGTCAAGACCATGCCCCGGAGGCGAGCCGTCGCGGCGTGGCGCGGCTGGAGGCAGACCCAAAGGCAGCGCTGCCTCGCGCGTAAAAAACATCGCGGATCAGTCGGACAACGCCGGAACATCGCGCCGGGCATGGCGCGCCCGAAGCAGTTCGAGCAATTCGCGATTTGAGGACACTCGACAGCCGCGTTTACGGTTGGCCGCCCCGATCTCGAAGAGTAATCGCCACTGTCGACTGAGTATGACGTACGCATGCAAGAGCGAGAAACCAGGATCGTAGATGTTTGTCGATTCCGAACTGGCCCCGTTGAGTTCGATGATCGCGAAGTCCTCACCGGCGCGAAAGCGCTCGATGTCGCGATAGCGGACGTCAAAACGCCCAAAGAAGAACCCATCGAATCTGGCGGCTATCGCGTTGATTCGCTGCGCAAGTGCGTCAGTCAGCAGGTGCGACCCGTCGCGAAACATAGTGCCCTGGCAGTGATTGCCTGCAATGGCGAGTGGCAGCGACTCGCCGGCAACGAGTATGGTCTGTGCCTGACCGTTGAAGCGGGCGAGAAAGGTGCGGGCCTGCATGCGGTAGCGCGGGTGTCGCCAGATGAGCGTTTCCACGGTGGATACGCCGTCCCCGGTGATTACGGAGAAGACCTTGTCGGTGATTGAGAATATCTTTCCGGTGCTTTCGCCGGGCATGCGGTAGTAGAAGATGCCGGCTTCATGCGGCCCATGATGATACGCCTGAATCAGCACCGGCCAGTCTCCGAGTTTCAGGTAGCTCTCGGCCGCCGCGCGATCGCGGGCCACGCGCACGCCGGCGCCGCGCTCGCCTACATCGGGCTTGAGCACGAGCGGGAATGAAAAACCCCTGTCGAGCAGACGCTGAAGTTCGTTGATGCGGGCAAGTGCGTCGACAGCTGCGATGCGGGCCGAGGGTACGATCCATTCGCGCGGCAGTCGTTCCAGAATGTCGCTCTTGGATTCGCCGACGATGCCGCCGTGCGGTATGCCCGGATTCGATGCGGAGATCGTGCGCAGCCCGCGGTATCGCAGCGACAGCCAGGCGATCCAGGGAACCATCGGCAGAAAGAACAGCCACATCGGCCAGAACTCCCAGCGCCAGATTCGCGACACGCGCGCCGCCAGCCCCGCCCGACCCCGAATGGTCATCCAGGATTTGCCAATCCGGATGACGCCGTAAATGACGATTGCCGCGCCGGCGAGCCCCAACCAACCGTTTCGCAGAAGTTGTTCGAGCGGCTCAACGATCGGCGCGCCGAGCAGCGCCACCAGCCCAACCAGCAGCGGCGTCCACACCAAGCCCGCCATCGCCGCCCAGAACACGAACCGGCCCGCACGCTGCCCGAGCGCGCCAGCCGCCACGTAGGTTGGGAAACGCATCCCGGGTACGAAGCGCGCGGTGATGACGGCTTTGTGACCGTTGCGGTTGAGCCAATCCGCTAGGCGTTCCATGCGGTCCACGGGCAGCCGCCGGCGCACGCGCGGCCAGGCGAGCACAGCCGCTCCGGCCGTTCGTCCGACAAGCCACAGCCCCAGATCGCCGACAAAGATGCCGACGAAGCAGCCCGCCAGCGCTGTGAACAGACTGATCTCGTGCCGGCTGGCGAGCAGGCCCGCGGTGATGCACGTGAGGTCTTCGGAGACGAACGTCGCGAGGATCAGCGTGAACAGTGTCATGGCGTCAAACAGTTCGTGCAGCGCGCCGCCGACCGATGCGCACGCTGATCGGGGTGGAATCCTGATCGGGCGCTTCGGGATAATAGGTGAGCGCCACGTCGTTCGGGTTGATGTCGACTACCGTATAGCTGACTGTGTGGGCTTCGGTTCGGCTCATGCACACGCTGATCTCCGGCCGATCGCTCCAGCGGTTACGGTGAAAAGCGTCCTGCCGAGCGCTTGCACTCTGGCGTGCGACTTGCAAATTAGCAGGATGAATGAAAAGCTCCTCGAAGAGCGCACGCCGCGGAGGCTCCACCACGTCGTCGCCGAGACCAGACGAGGTGAACATCGCGGGCCCCGAAATGTGATGCTGCTCGGCGCAACTCAGCCGACTGCCGTCGCTGTACAAGTCGAACACATCACGCTCGTCAACGATGACCAGGCGAAATGGTGGAAAGTCGCGGACGTCGAACTCGTGCGCCGTGCGCGCGGCGCTTCCGGCCGATTCGCACATCATCAGCCGCGGCACAATGATTCCGCGACTCTTGAATCGACCAGGTTCGCGTACGCCCGATGCGGGCGCCGCGTACACGTTGAGCAACGTCGCGGCCAGGCCGACTTCGTTCACGGCGATCCAAGTGCCGTCGGACACGGGATCGACGGGCATGATTGCGTGGTGCGCGCCGAACATGCGCACCTGCGGGGCGAGCGCGCTGGGCCGTGTCCGCAACTCGTCACGGTTGCAGGCGATACGCACACCGCGCCGGTGCGGCGCGTCAGCAGCAATCGGCCCGACGTCGGGACACGAGCGCGTTACGACCGTTACCGTACACACGAAGCGGATTCCAGAAACGCAATGGTGGCGGGCGCACATCCGAAGCGTGGCGGCACAGGTGCGGCCAGCGCGCGGGCCACGATCGCCATCAGCGCGTGGTGATGGAGCGTATGACTGAGCACGAAGACCAGCTCGCGGGCGAGTTGGCTCGGTAGCGTGACTGTGGGGCCGGACGCGGCGAGCATTGCCCGCACGCGCACCGGCTGGTCGCAGCCGTCCACGCATAACCTGGTGAGTTCGTCGTGATGGCGCTGCGTCCTGGCGATGCCCGCACTGCGCACCTGTTCGACATTCGTGCCCCGCTCGCGGGCGTCGTAGTCGATCACGCCGACGGCTGCTCCTTCGAGCAGCGCACGGACGTGGTCGAGGCAGTGGCGCACGTGGCAGCCAATACTGGATTCATCGGCTGAAGGCGCCTGCGCATACACCGCATCGCCGAGCGCATCGAGGAATTCGATCTGGCGGGTCAACAGCGCCTGCAGTGTCCGGGCAGCGGAGCGCACATTGGCCGTCGGGCCGAACTGAGCGCGCGCGTCCAGCACGTCGTGCGCCATGAGGGCAGCGTTCATAAGTTATTCCTCATCCAGGGTCGGCGAATCTCGCGACGGTGAATGGCCAGAAGCGCCGCGCTGCACACGAACACCACCACCGCCAAGGCAAACAGCAATCCCCCATCATCCTGCACGACGATGCCAAGTCGGGTCAAGTGACTTGCGATGGCCCCGGTGATGACGCCCAGGGCCAGTGCCGCTCCCCAGATCGTCTTGCCTGGCCAGAGCAAGAGCGCGGACGCGACCATCTCGGCCAAACCGCTGCCGATGCGTCCCCACGGCTCCATGCCCAGAGTGCGGAAGATATAGACCGATTCTTTTGCGCCGGTGAACTTGAAGAACAACGTCTGGATGAGTATAACGGCGGCGACAATTCGTAGAATCCACGAGAGCGTGCGGATCGCGCTGGGCGGTTTGCTCACGTCCGGCAATGCGTTCGCGACATAGTCCATGGGGGTCCTCCGATTCAAGGTCGCCGGGTTGGATGCGAATGGGGAGCGGTGGTTACAACGGTACGCCGGGTGAGTTTTCAGATCATTTCGGCGGTGATCAACGTCACATCGTCGTGATCCCAGCAGTCGCCGGTATGAGCGCGAACGGCTGCAAGCACGGCGGCTTTTTGCCGCGCAGGGGACATGTCGGCCGTGTGATTGAGCGTGTCCATCAGCCGTTCGAGGCCGAAGAGTTCGCCGTGCTTGTTCGGCGCCTCAACGACGCCGTCGGAATACAGAACCAGGCGATCTCCGCAGGCGAAGGGGATGCTGGGTTGATCGTAGGCAGTGTCCGGCAGGATGCCGAGAGGCAGGTTTGCAGGGTCGCTTCGCCGCGCGATGGTCAACTCGGACCAGTTGCGGTCGTCGCGCCGACGGATGAGCAGCGGCGGATGGCCGGCGTACGAAAAGTACAGACTGGAGCTGCGCCGATAGTACGCGACGACAGCCGCCGTGGTGGTCGCCTCAATGCCGCGGTCGAACGCGAGCCGGTTCATCGAACGCAGCACCGAGTCACCGTCGAGCGCATTCATGCGATCTACCAGTCCCTCGAACATCCATTGGCTGATCGCACTGACGGATTCACCGTGCCCCAGCACGTCGGCAATGGCCAGGCGGGTGAGTTCGTCGTCGTCGCATACGGTAAAGTAGTAAATGTCACCGCCGACGCGTGCGTCACAGGCGGAGGAAAACACGCTGGCGCAAAGTCCGCCGGCGTGCACGTCGAGATCGACGGTGCGCGTTCCGCCCCAGATTTGCATGCAGTTGGGGCGCGTGCGACACGCCGCGCTGTCGTTTTGCGGGCGGTTCACACCGCGCAATTCCAGCATTGATTCGAGCGCTGCCTCGCTGGGTATCAAGCCTGCAATCATGTTCCATCGTCCTACAAACGGCGGATGGAGTCCGGTTCAATCCGCAGCACGAGCAGATCGCCGCGGCGCTCGACCATGCCGGAAAGCTCCACCGGGTCGGCGATAAACGGCAGGACCGACTGCGTGACGGATTCACCCTGCTCGTTCGCAAGCAGGTAGTACACCTTCGAACCGTCCACGCCGCGAACCAGGAACATCGGCGGGATGCCCCCGGCGATGCAAAGCGTGGCACACTCCTTATGCGTCTTGCCCTCGCCCGGTTTCATCGCCCCGAAGTAGCACTTGGGGTCGATGATCTCGCCGCGAACGGTCACCTGGCCGATCGGTTGGTTGGATGCCGGCTGGCTTGCTGCGGTTACATCACCGGCCAATGGTTCAATCGGCTCGATGACTTCCAGCAGTTGTCGACCGTCACGCTGCAAAACCGTGCCCCGCACCCTGACAATCCGCCCGTCCAAGCCGCGGGCAATCTCTGCGGCCCCGCGCTTGCCTTCGCGAACGAGCAGGATGGTGCGCACGCCATCGGGGGCGTCCGGATCGGGTACGCGGATCATGGCGTAGGGCTGCGTGGCGATGACTCCGACATATTCCTCCGGCTGATCGAGGTTCCACCTCCCGTCGCCCGGCGAGCGGAACGTCCAGGCGAGCAGCGTGCCCGCGCCCACGAAGCCGAGCACCAACGGCGGCAGGATCAGCCGCAGAAAGCGGCGCTGACCCGGAGGAGTGGGCAGGTAACCGACGAAGATCTCGTCGCCGTTGCTGTTGGCGGGGTTCGTACATTCTTCAGTCATGGTCCATTCCTTGGATGATCACGGGATCGATGGTCGTCCCCGGGGATTGGGGCTGCGATTCGACCAGGACGCGCCCGGCGCAGACACGGACGCGATGGGTGGCGATCTTCTCGGTGAAAGGAGGGGGCGCGCAGCCGTCGTGGGCGCGGTACTGCCAGCCGTGCCAGGGACAGGTCACGCAACCATCAATAATCTTGCCTTCCCCCAGCGGTCCGCCCTGATGGGCACAGGTGTTGGTGATCGCGGAAATGCTCTCAGCACTGCGGAAAACGGCGATGCGCTCACCGCCAATGGTTGAGACAATGCGTGCGCGATGATTGGGAATATCAACGGCCAGGCCTGCGTCGATCCAGCAACCGTCAGAATCCGCGATCTGTTGCGAGTTGCGCGCATCGCGCGCGGTTTCGCGCAGCCCGGAAATCAGGTGCAAGGCGACGACGACGGCTGCTCCTGCGCAGAGCAGAACGGGCAAGACGACGCTTCGCCGAGCTTGCATGGCTCCAAGGGCGACGTGCGCCAACAGCAGGGCGTACGCGAGATACACGAACATGTGCAGCGTTTTCCACGTTCGCGGTCCGAGATTGCGGTTCCAAAAGTCGTGGCTGGTTGCGGCCATCAGGAACAGAATCCCCAGGCCCACGGCCCCCAGCGCCTGGAACGGAAAGGCGGACAGCGACCCATAGTTGGTGTTACTCGCCAACAGCGATACCAGCGGGTTCCACACGCCGAAGCCATGGTAAAACCCAATCGCGAGCAAGCCGTGCAGCAGGCCGACGAAAAACGTGGTCACGCCCAAGTGCCGGCGATTGTAGAGCAGCGGCAGGAACCGGTGATCAAGCCGGGCCAGCGGACCGAGGCACAACACCACGTGCAGCAGAATGAGCGCGCAGCTCCCGAAAGCCCGCATCAGCAGGATCGGATCGCTCACTGCCAGATCACCGCGAAAGCGCAGTTTGCCAGCCGCAACGAATACGATGAGATAGCCGGCGACGGCTGCGGCGATGAGCGCATCGTACGTCTTCTTGCTCCGCGTCCACTGCACGGCGACGTACTGCATGCTCATCGCGCGTCTCCCGCAGCCAGCGCCCGCGTCTGGCAGCACGCCGGGACGTTCACTACCTCCAACACCTTCCGCCGCTCTGCCCGCACCATCAGCGCGGCGGTAGTCAGCGCCGCGATGAGCGGGGTCAGCAGAAGCCAGACGCGCAGATGCCAGGCGCGTTGAACCCGGGTCATGGAATCGTCCTCCCTTTGCGCAGGTGCGCGATCCAGCGGTAGAGCATCAGCGGCCACAACGCCGCGCATCCCGGAATGATGAGTATGCGAAATACCCATCCCGCGCCGCGGGCCGCGGCGTCGATGCGCTGTACCGCAAGCGACACAAATGCGACAGCGAAGATCAGCCCGCTGGCGGCATACGCGGCGACCGCAAACACGACAGCTTGAGCGAGACCGGGCACTTGCGTCTCCTAACGCGGCGGCGCGATGAGCAGCGCATGTCCATCGGGATCGGCCCGTAACACAATCGCGGCACCGTCCACGCCCGATGCCGAAAGATTCACATGCCAATGGGCCAAATCGCTCGCCCGGGCATCGAGCGGCGCAGGCCGGCCGTCGCGCGGAGCGAGGTATTCCAGCAGCTCGATGCCCGGTCCGCGGTTGGCGCGCAGCGTGGTGATCCGCAGCCGTGCGCCAAACACATTGTTGAGTCGCTCCTGCTCGGCTCCATGGTTCTCGCTCGTACCCGCGATCATCATCCCCAGGTCATCGCGGTAATAGCGCAGGCTGGCTTCGGTGTCTCGAACCACGATCGCCGTATGGTCGATGCCGAGAAAAAGCCGCGTGTTATCCGTCTGTAATCTGCGCCACTTGGGGTCACCCTTGTCCGGCGGGAACTGAAGAATCTCGAGGAAATGCCCGTCTGGATCGCGGAAATAGAACGCGCGGATGCCCGCGGCGTTTGCATTCCACACGGGCAGCGTCTGCGGGCCGGTCGAGGCGTGTTCTATGCGGTGCGCCCGCAAGTGAGTGTACGCGGCATCCATGTCACCGGTGATGATCGCTATATGTTGAAACCAGTGATCGTTCGCGCGCGAATCGAGCGGCATGGGCCGGCTGCGGGGCGCGAGAAAATCGATCAGCTCGATTCGCTCCTCGCCGAGCGTCAGGCCCACGATACGCACGCGAGCACCAAAAACGCCATAGCGGCGCTCGACTGCCTCGCCGAACATTTCCTCATCCGAATCGGCAGCAAAGCCGAGCACTTCTGTGAAGAACCGCGCGGAGCGATCGGCATCGTCCACGGTAAGCGCGACCGCATCGACCGACAGCACTTGCAGCGGGGCATCTGCACGGACGAGCGCCGCGGTGATGCACAGGGCAAGCAACGCGCCCGTTAGCATTCTCGCAAATGCGTTTGGCGACCGCATGATCAACTCAACCGCTCCAAGAGGTGCTCGCCCACCCGCAGGGCGTTAGCCATGATGGTGAGCGCCGGATTGACCGCCCCGCTTGACGGGAAAAAGCTGGCGTCCACTACGTACAGGTTGTCCAGTTCATGTGCCTTGCAGTTCACGTCGAGCGCCGAGTTGCGCGGTTCGTCGCCAAAACGAATGGTCCCGCACTGGTGGGCAACGCCAGACAGTGGAATGCGCTGTCCCACCCACAGGTTCCGGGCGAGCAACCCCTGGTGACAGTCATGCCCGTGGACGCCGCACCTGGTCGTTTTCTGCATGAGTTGCTTGAGCTTCGCGATCAGCCGCTTGTGCCCCTCCTCGTTGTTCGGCTTGTAGCTGAGCACGATCTGGCCATCCGCATTAAGCGTCACGCGGTTGTCGGCTGCCGGCAGGTCCTCGCTGGTCAGCCAGAAGTCGAGCGAGTGTCGGGCCATCTTGTTGAGCGTCCAACCGGGCACGAACGCGGGCGCGCCGGCTTTGAGCGTCTGGCCGTCGAGCTTGCCCACGAAGGAGATGTGCCCCATGGGAAAGTCCCATTCGGCTGACGCGCGATAGTAATCGTTGATGGCCAGCGTTTTCTGGAAAACGGTGGGGTTCGGGCACTTCGACAGAGCCATCTGCACCGAATTAATGTGCCCCATGTAATGCCGGCCGACCACGTCCGATCCGTTGGCCAGGCCGCGCGGGTGCCGGTCGTTTCGCGAGCGCAGCAGAAGCGCAGCCGAGTTGATCGCCCCCGCGGACACGACGACGATGTCGCCCGCGTAGCGCTCTTCGTTGCCGTCACGTTCGACGATAACGCTTTGCACTGCGCGGCCCGAGGCGTCGGTATCCAAGCGCTTGACCAGCGCGCCGGTCAGCAGCGTTACGTTGGAATGTGCAAGCGCCGGGTCGACCGCGCAGGTTTGCGCGTCGGCTTTCGCGTTCACCAGGCAGGGGAATCCGTCACAGGTTGAGCAGCGGATGCACGGGCTGGTGCGCGGATTGCGTTCGTCGAGCTTGACGCCCAGCGGCACATGAAACGGCTTCAGTCCGAGCGCCGCCAGGTCGTCAGCAAGTTGCTGAATGCGCGGTTCGTGACTGACCGGCGGATGCGGGTACGGTCCGCTGGCCGGCGGTTCGGTGGGATCTTCGCCGCGCTGGCCGTGCACGTGGTAGAGCGCTTCGGCTTCGGCGTAATACGGTTCGAGGTCGCCGTAGCAAATTGGCCACGCCGGTGAGACGCCACCGTGATGACGGATTTCGCCGAAGTCGTCTTCGCGCAGACGGAAGAGCGCCGCGCCATAGAATTTCGTGTTGCCGCCGACAAAGTAATTCGTGTGCGGATGCAGCTCGCCGCCGTCGGCTGTCCGCCAGGTTTCCCCGGTGTTGTAGCGGGCTTTGATATTAACGGCAGCCGGGTCCCAATTCTCCTTTTCGCGCGGCACGTAGTCGCCGCGTTCGAGCAGCAGGATGCGCTTGCCCGAGGGCGCGAGTTTCCAGGCCAGCGTGCCGCCGCCGGCGCCGGTGCCGATGATGATCGCGTCGAAACGCCCATTGACATTCGGCTCGCTCGCCATGTGCCACTCCGACCAACGCCCGGTTCGTGCGCTTCAAACCCGCGCCGCCGGGTTGGATGCCGACCCATCAAGCGGGTTACACGCTCCAACCAACTCGCTCACTTCCTGCATGTTCGCTTCGGCCCGCTGCGGACCCGGATAGCCGCAGAAGATGCAGCGCCGATCGCTGTGGCGGTTGAGCTTCGGACAACCGCTGTGGGGGCGCGGCGAAAGGGCGCGATAAAGCTCGACTGCACCGAGCATGCCCAGCGGCGGCGCGGTGAAGTACACCCACCAGGCTATCCACAACCCGCCCGGAAGCGCCGAAGCGAACGTCCGCGCAGGATTGATGCTCATGCCGCTCAGCGGGGCCTCGAAAGCGATGTAGAGCATGAGCAGCACGCCGGCGAAGACCCCGGTGAAGCGCGTCCAGCGCGGCGAAGACGTCGTCGCCAAGACCATGAACATGAGCAATCCTGAGATCAACACTTCACCCGCAAACGCGGCTGCCACGCCAGTCCGTCCCGGCAGGGTCGCTACGAACGAAACCGGCGCATCTGAGAAACGTGCGCCCAGCAGCACCCATACCAGTGCGACTCCGAGTGTTCCGCCGACGAATTGCGCAGCCAGGTAGAACCCCGCGTCGACCGGTTGAATTTTTCCCAATCGCAGGAAGGAAAGTGTCACGGCAGGGTTGTAGTGCGCCCCGGACTGCCGGCCCCATGGGTAGTAGATGAGCCCGACGGCCGTTAGCCCCATCGCCGCGCCCATCAGCACGCGGCGCACGAACGGATCGGGCAGCGCAGCCCGAATCGGCCACCCCGGATACTCCAGGAGTACACCGAACACCCCGGCTGAAACCATGAACAAGCCCAGCCCGGCGGCCTCCATCATGTATTCAGGCCAGTGGGCACGCAGTGATGGGATCATCAAAGCGGACCAACCTGACAATGTGCGGTTACCCACCGGTTTCGAAGCCTGGGTACAGCGTCATGCCACCGTCCACGAACAGGGTGCTGCCGTGGATGTAGTCCGATTCGTCCGACGCCAGCCACACGGCTGTCCGGCCGATATCTTCCGGCTCACCAATACGCTTGTAGGGGATGAGCTTCATAAGTTCCGCGTAGGCTTCGGCTGTACCCCAGGCGTCCATGTTGATCGGCGTGCGGACAGCGCCCGGTGCGATGCTGTTCACCCGGATGCGGTGCGGGGCGACCTCTTGGGCGAGGCTTTTCATCATCAGCATCACGCCGCCCTTACTCGCCGCGTAGTTGACGTGCCCCGCCCAGGGGATGACTTCGTGTACGCTGCTGATGCAGATGATCTTGCCGGCGGCGCACGATACGTGTGGGCGCACACCCTGCCGCTTGAAGATGCGCACGGCCTCGCGTGCGCAGAGGAACTGCCCGGTGAGGTTGACGGCGATGACCGTGTTCCATTTGTCGAGGGTCATCTGGTCAAAAGGGGCGTCTTTCTGCAGTCCGGCGTTGTTGATCAGAATGTCGAGTGCGCCGAACTCGTCGACGACGCGGCGGAACATCGCCTGCACCTGGTCTTCCTTCGAAACGTCGGCCTGTACCGCGATCGACCGCGTGCCGCAGCGGCTCACTTCCGTCGCGACGGCTTGGGCGGTGTCCTCTCCGGTGACAAAGTTGACAGCCACATCCGCGCCGGCGTGTCCGAGCGCGATGGCGATGGCCTTGCCGATGCCCGAGCCCGCGCCGGTGACCAGTGCCTTCTGGCCCTTGAGCAGTTTGAGGATAGGGCATGCGGGCAGCACTGCTTCGGGCAGTGACTCAATCGGTGAGGACGCTGCGCTGATCGGGGTCATACCGATTCTCCAAACGTGGCTTGTCGGTTTGATGCCGGGAGATTCCAAGCGTTACACAGGCTGAGCGCCTGTTCGCACTGCTATCCCATAATTGCCTGAGAGGCGGCTCCCCGCGTCATCGGACGTTTTGCGATTGATTCAGCTGGAAGCCTATCCTGCCGGCGCGGCTGGAGCAGTTTTGCCACCAGCGCCGTCCACCCAGTCTGGTGGGACGCGCCCACGCCGCTGCCATTGTCCCCGTGGAAGTACTCGGGGAACACCAGGTGGTCGCGGAAATGTTCGTCGGTATGGAAGCGCTCGACGTCGCCGAATACCGCACGGCGGCCATGCTCGTCGCGCAGGAAGATCCGCGTCAATCGCCGCGAGATCTCGGACGCCGCGTCGAGGATGCTGCCCGACTTACCCGACCCGGTCGGACACTCGACGCGAAAATCGTTGCCGTAGTAGTGATGAAACTTCTGAAGCGACTCGACCAGCAGGTAATTCACCGGCATCCAGATTGGCCCGCGCCAATTGGAGTTGCCACCAAAGAGGTACGATGACGAATCGCCGGCCTCGTAGGCGACGGTCATGGTCGAGCCGCCACAGGCAAATACATAGGGATGTTCGGCGTGTACGCGCGACAGGGCGCGCACACCGTAGTCGCTCAGGAACTCAGCCGGGTCGAGCATTCGCCGCAGCAGACACTTCATGCGGTGGCCGCGGAGCAGGCTGAGCAGGTGACGCTCACCGCGCCCGGCTTCGTGCCAGCGCGAAACCAGTGCTGCAAGGTCAGGCCGGTACTTGAGGAACCACTGCATGCGCTCAGTGAAGTCCGGCAGCTTGTCGAGCAGTTCCGGCTCCAGTGTCTCCACCGCGAACAACGGCACCAACCCGACCATGCTGCGCACCTTGAGCGGCATCACCGCGCCGTCGGGCATGTGCAAGACGTCGTAATAGAAACCGTCCTGTTCGTCCCACAGGCCGATGCCGTGTTCTCCGATGTTGTTCATCGCCTTGGCCACATAAAGGAAGTGCTCGAAGAACTTGCTGGCGATGTCCTCGTACACGCGATTGTGCAGGGCGAGTTCCAGTGCGATGCGCATCAGATTCAGACAGTACATGCCCATCCAGGCCGTGCCGTCCGACTGATCAATGTGTCCGCCGGTGGGCAACGTCGCGCTGCGATCAAACACGCCGATGTTGTCCATGCCCAAGAAACCGCCCTGAAAGACATTGCGTCCGTCGGTGTCCTTGCGGTTCACCCACCAGGTGAAGTTGAGCAGCAGCTTGTGAAACACCCGTTCGAGAAACTCAATATCGCCTGGATCGTTCGGCGCCGCATTGCGACGCTGCTTGCGATCGATCTGAAACACGCGCCACGTCGCCCAGGCGTGCACCGGAGGATTCACGTCGCCGAAGGCCCATTCGTAGGCGGGAAGCTGACCGTTGGGATGCATGTACCATTCGCGGGTGAGCAGCTCGAGCTGGTGCTTGGCGAAATCGGCGTCGACAAGGGCAAACGGGATGCAGTGAAAGGCCAGGTCCCATGCGGCGTACCAGGGGTATTCCCAGGTATCGGGCATGGAGATGATGTCGGCGTTGTTCAGGTGCTCCCACTCGCGGTTGCGGCCCCTCTTGCGTTCGCGCGGCGGCGCCGGCTGACACGGGTCGCCCTCGATCCAGCGGTGCACGTCAAACCCGTAATACTGCTTGCTCCAGATCAACCCGGCGAAGGCCTGACGCTGCACGCGGCGGGCGTCGGCATCGCGCAGGTCGCGTTGCAGGTCGTCGTAAAATGCGTCGGCTTCGGCGATGCGCTGGGTGAACACCTTGTCGAAATCGTCGAAGGCGTTGCCGCCGTTGCCCGTTCGAAGTCTCAGCCGCACCTGCACCGAACCACCAGCGGGAACCGTCCGGAAGTAATGCGCCGCCACCTTGGTTCCGGCCCGTTGCGGATTGACCGCATTCTTGTCGCCGCGCACCACGAAGTCGGTGAATGCGTCCTTGAAGAACCCTTCAGCCTGCACGCTGTACAGGCGGCGCACGTTGGTGTCGTTGTCACAGAAAAGCAGCGCGGGAGCGCCATCCGTGTACCAGCGCAACGTGCCCAGTTCGGCGTGCTCCGCGTGCACCGTGTCCGACGTGCGGGCCACGAGCTTCGGTCTTGGCACCGTACAGTTGGGGTTTTCTTCACCCCACGACCAGGTGTTGCGAAACCAGAGCTGCGGCAGCAGGTGAATCACCGCGTCTTGCGGTCCGCGGTTGTGCGCCGTCACCCGCATGAGCGTGTCGTCGGGACCGGCCTTGGCGTATTCGACGAATACGTCGAAGTAGCGGTTATCATCAAACACACCGGTATCGATCAGCTCGAATTCGCCGGCGTGCTTGCCGCGGTTGCCGTTCTCGGTCACCAGGCGCTCGTACGGAAAGGCGGATTGCGGATATTTGTAGAGCATCTTCAGGTACGCGTGCGTCGGTGTGGCGTCGAGAAAGTAGTACAACTCCTTGACGTCCTCCCCGTGATTTCCCTCACTGTTGGTCAAGCCAAAGAGGCGTTCCTTCAGGATCGGGTCAGCCCCGTTCCACAGCGCAAGACTCATGCACAACCTCTGCTGGTCGTCGCAGAAACCGGCGATCCCGTCCTCGCCCCAGCGATAGGCCCGGCTGCGGGCGTGATCATGCGGAAACGAATCCCACGCGTTCCCGTTCGCACTGTAGTCCTCGCGCACCGTGCCCCACTGACGTTCGGAAAGATACGGCCCCCATTTCTTCCAGGTGGCGCGTCCTGCACAGTCTTCCTGAAGCCGGTTTTGTTCGGCGCCGAGCGCCACGCCAGGTTTTGCCATGATCGTTATCCAACCAGTGTCGTTGCGATGGATTCAGCCGCAGCCTCGCCTCGTTCGGTAATCGTAGGTCGGCCCGTCCGTACGGACCAACCCGGTCGCACATCGGATGCCGCCCGCGCGATCGAGTTACGCGAACCGAGCCGCTGGTCAGCGCCGCGAAACTTTTTCCGGCAACCCGTAACCGCCAGCGACGCGCTGGCATCTCATCGCGGCGGATGGGCGGCGACAACGTGTGGCTGCCAATCGTGACCTGTGCAGGAGTGATCTGAATGACAGCGAATTCTCGGGGTTCGAGAGCCCGCCTGGGCCTGTCGGTACTGGCAGCCGCCGGTTTGTTGGTCGCCGTGACGGCATTCGCGAAGGGCGGCGAGGCCAAGTCAAGCATGAAAACCGGAGTGTTCACCGGTAAGAAGGTGAACACGGGTTTCGTCACGCACGAGCATAAGGACGAGCGGCACGTCCTCACGCTTTCCGACGACTTCCAAGTGCCCGAAACGCCCGACCCGCATTGGCAGGTTGTTGATTCGCGCGGCAACGCCTACCTGCTCCAGCGGCTGACCGCGAAGGGCTTGGTCAGCGATAAGCTGAACCGCACGATTACCCTACCGACGTACATTACAGACATTGCCAGCGTGCAGATCTGGTGCGCGTATGCCGAAGTCGTCCTCGGCGAAGCCAAATTTCCCATGGCTGTAAAATAATCGCGGTTGCCCTTGCACATCCATGGACTGCCGGCGGCACGGTGCTGGCCGCCGGCAGTCCGCGACAGCAGGTGAGCGACGCGAAGAATCCCTGTAATCATGATCGGTTGCTGCCTGTCTTCCGCCACCCGCAGTTTGGCGAAAGACCGAATGACGAATGAACCCGTCGTGACGTTCCATTCAGTATGACCTGCGCCGGCGCTCGGACGCTGAATGGCGCAGCACTCACGAAGGCTGAACGCCTCGGCGCTCCCTGGCGGCGCCATCGCCAAGGTGAATCCCGGGGGCATGCCCTGCAGCCATTCGTGTGCTGCGCCTATACAGCCACACGTCGTTTTCGAGTGAGGCCTGCAACTTCCGTGGCCCGGTATTGCGCAAGCATCTCGTCGGTCCACTGGACGATACCGGTCACGCGGCGTGCGCTTGCTGAAATCCACTTGGCCAGACTTCGCACTTTCTGGGCTTGTGTCTTCTCATTCATCGTTGCCTGCCCTACGCATCAGATGAAAGTCCCGACGAGCAACGCCATGCTTCAGCCGTGAAACGTTTATCAGCACCAGTGTAGCGCCGCCAGGCTGGCCGCGCAAGAAATGGCATCGTGGGCTGCGCACGCAGGCGCATGGACAGCGCAAGGCGTTGAACATCCATTCTGTTGATGGCTGAATACCTGCGCCGATCCCATCTTGCAGGGACCTGATGGTGCACCGATGGAAAAGCTCGGGCTGGCGACGCTGCGTAGGTAGGTAACCGGAACATCTGGACATAAAAACACCCACCGTGCCGAAGGGCGCGATGGGAGTTCCTGTTTCCAGTCCATCAGGATTGCGTAGTGGCCCTACGGGATCTCTTCCAACGCCAGTGCGATCGTATCGTCTAAATCACCGTGCGCGATTCGTAGCTTGTTGATTCTGAGTCTCACGCGGCGAGCCGCCTGACCCTCAATCCGGTATCGGTATTTCGGTAACGCAAGTAGCTCCA
>Ga0268299_1001853_pt1 | contig 30942 bp, 27 predicted proteins | sample NOBtaG_FD_193484 | JGI IMG/M metagenome (GOLD analysis project Ga0268299, IMG submission 193484) | Activated sludge microbial communities from bioreactor in Nijmegen, Gelderland, Netherland - NOB reactor | ecosystem: Engineered > Bioreactor > Aerobic > Activated sludge | place: Netherlands...
CCGGAGAGAGCAGGAACAGACCGCGGAAGCGGCTGAAGGTGAGGCCCCAGAGGGCATCGAGGCGCGGATGGGTCAGGCTGAGGAAGCCGGTCGAGTGGCGCTCCTGCCAGAGCGCCGAGTAGCGGTAGCCCACCGGCAACGGCGTGCCGAAGATCGCCAGGTTGTAGGCCGCGCACAGCGCCAGCGGCAGCAGCGCGCCAGCGGCGCACCAGAGCAGGTCGACACGGCGCGGCAGGCGGTAGGCGAGGAGCGCGGCGATCGGCAGCGCGATCAGCAGCGACGGGTACTCGCCGATCGCCGCCAGCGCCAGCAGCAGCCCGATCGCCGCGAGCGCGAGCGGGCTCCAGTCGCGCTGCGGCCGCGTCACGAGATGAAAGGCGGCGAACAGCAGCGCCGCGACGAGTTGATGAGCGTAGAACGCGCCGGAGTACGGGAAGGCGATCGTCGCCAGCCCCCAAGTGAGCACCACCGCCGCGCGCACCCCGCGCCGCGGCGTCACACGCGCGAGGAAGACGTACAGGAGGGCCCCCGCCAGCGCCGACGGCAGCGCCACCAGCAGAGCGGTCGCGGCCGTCATGCCGAGGAAGAACCGCACCTTGTCGACCTGCACTCCGCTGCCCCCTTCGCGCAGCGTGCCTGCCAGCGCGCCGCCCTGCGCCAGCCGCTGCAGCAGCGGCTCGAGCGGCGCCGCCAGCCGCTCGAACGCGGCCTGCACCGGAACCGCCAGGAACGACAGGCCGGGCGCCTTGTCGGAGTAGGTGCGGCCTTCGAAGAGAGCGTAGTCGCCGGTGTTGGCGACGCAGCAGTCGATCGAGAGGGTGCCGTGGTCGACGATCGCCACCACCAGGTCGAAACGCGAGTTCTGGTTCCAGTCGGCCCAGCGCGGGAAGGTGTAGGTGAAGCAGAGGAACAGCGCCGCCGCCAGCGCCAGCGCGTCGAGCCGCTCGCGCCTCATCGCGCCTCCCGCGCGCGCGCCGCGGCGGCGGCGTACAGCCGACCGACGGCGCCGGCCGCGGCCGCGACGTCGTAGCGCTCCTCGATCAGCCGCCGCCCCGCGCGCGCCAGAGCGACGCCGAGCTCGCGATCGTCGAGGAGGCGGAGGACCGCCGCCGCGAAGCCGGCGGCATCGTCGCCGACGTGCAAGTGGCGCCCGGGCTCGGCCGCGATGCCCTCGCAGCCGATCGCGGTGGTGACGATCGGCATCTCGCGCGCCAGGCCCTCGAGGATGCGCACCCGCATCCCGCCGCCGGCGCGCAACGGCACGACCATGGCCGCGGCGGAGGCGAGCAGCGGCGACGGGTCGGCGACATAGCCGTGCAGACGCACCCCGTCGCGCCCGTCGTACGCGCGGATCTCGGGCGGGGCGTTGCCGCCGACGACGTCGAGCTCGCACGCCGGCCGCCGCGCCCGCACCAGCGGCCACACCTCGCGCAGAAACCAGGCGAGTCCGTCCACCGTCGGCGGCCAGATCAGGCTGCCGATGTGGAGCACGCGCGCGGCGCTCTCGCGCCGTGCGACCGGCGCCAGAGCGCCGACGTCGAGCGCGATCGGCACGAGCGCGAAGCGCGCGACGGCCGCCGTCCCGTCGCCCCCGGCCGCTTCGCACGCCGCCGCCCGCAGCGCGGCGCGATCCTCCTCGCTCACCACCAGCACTCCCTCGAAGCGGTTGCAGACCTCGCCCTCGTAGCGCCGCAGCAGCCGCGCCTCGCGCCGCAGCAGCAGGCGCCGCGGCCCGGCCGGGAGGGTGGCCGCCAGACGGTCCGTCACCAGCCACAGCGCATTGTGGGCGTCGAGCACGCGCGCCGGACCGCCCGCCGCCGGGGCGTAGCGCGCCATGTTGAGCTGGTCGACGTGGACCACGTCGAAGCGCTCCTCCGCCAGCAGCCGGTGCGTCAGCGCGCGCATCGCCGCGCGCTCGTCGCGCAGCATGAGGAACGACTGACGCGACAGCAGGCTCCGGACGAGGTACCAGAGGTCGCGCGCGCGGCCGCGGCGGATGGGCACGGTGTGGACGGCGCGACAGACGCCGGCCAGCGCGGCGACGTCGCTCGCCTGGTCGCCGCGGGTGAACGACGCCAGCGTCACCTCGTGCTCGCGCGCCAGGGCGCGCAGCAGGGCGGCGGTCTTCACCTTCGGGCCGCTGTCCGGCGGGTGCGGCAGCACCTGGGTCAGCATCAGCACCTTCATCGCGGCGCCCCGGACGGCGGCGCCACGCCGAAGGACTGCGGCCCGAGCCGCAACCCCTCGCCGGGCGCGAGGCGCAGGACGCCCAGGCGCCGCCCGTCGGCGAGTGCCAAGCCATCGGCCCGGTCGCGCGAGGCGTTCCACTCGTCGAGATCGGGCTCGAACAGGACGACGAAGCGCGCCCCCGCGGCGTCGGGGCGAACGCCCAGCTCCGTGTCGGTCAGCACTCGCTCCGACTGCAGCAGGCTGCGGCCCTCGTTGACCTCCCAGCGCGGCCCGAGGCGGTACGGCACGAGGTGATACTCGGGCAGGTAGAACTGCGCGAAGCGACTCTCGGACGCCACCACGGCGGTGTGCGCCGGATCGAAGCGGCGCACGCCGTCGATGCGCGCGAGCAGATCCTGGTCGTGGTGTCGCAGCGTGTGGCGCGTCAGCAACTTCGGCCGATCCCCGCCGAGGGGATGGGTCGGGGCGAACAGGAACACCGCCGCGTCGAGCGCGACGGCGAGCGCCACCGCTGCCGGCGCGAAGCGGCCGAGGGCGGTGGCGGCGAGGGCCGAGACCAGAAAGAGCGCCGGCAAATAGACGAACACCAGTCCCTGCTGGCCCATGTGGACGAGCTGGTAGTAGGCGACCGTCGGCAGCACCCACAGCAACAGGAAGATGGTGCGATCGTCGCGCAATGCCGTGCCCAGCGGCGGCAGCCCGCGGTCGCGCGCCGCGGCGATCGCACCGACGGCCAGCAGCGGCAGGCCCGCACCCCAGCCGTAGAGCGAGTACATCGCCAGCTTGAGAGCGTTGCGGCGCAGGCCGAAGAGGCCGCCGCCGCTGAACACCGAGGTGGTGGAGTTGAAGGCGGCGGCGAAGTCTCGGGTGAGGGTGAGATAGCGCTGCAGACCGCCGTTGAGCTCGACCAGCGGCACGAACCAGAGAAGGTCGACGAGAGCGAGCGCGACCAGCGCGAGCAGCACGCGCCGCGGCCCGGCGCGCCAACCCGCGAACGCCGCCAGAGGCAGCAGGAAGACCTGGGTCTGCGGCCGGAACCCGCCGGCGATGCCGAGCCAGATCGCCGCCGGCAGCAACAGGTGGCCCTCGCCCGCGATCACGCGCCACAGCAGCAGGACGGCCAGCACCACCACGAAACCGTCGAGCGAGTGCGGCAGGGCCAACTCGCCGTAGAACCAGTAGAGCGGGCTGGTGGCGAGCAGCACGGCCGCGCCGAGGCCGACCGAACGCCCGAACAGGCGGACGCCGAGCAGGTACAGCGCCGCCACCGCGAGACCGCCGCCGACGACGCTGATCGCCGCCAGCGCCTGCTGCGCGTCGGCGAGCAGCAGATTCACGCCGCGCCCGAGCAGCACGTAGAGCGGATAGCCGGGCACGTGCGGCTGGCCCCGGCCGACGTCGAACTCGCGCAGCGCCAGGGCGAAGTTGATCGAGTCCCAGTGGTAGAGCGCGCGCCCGACGAAGGGCAGGCGCAGGGCCGCGGTCGCGAGGGCGAGCGCCGCCGCGATCGCGAGATCGCGCCGTCCGGGTGCGCTGCCGGTCGCGCTCACGCGTTCACCAGCGGCGCGCGCCCGAAGCGACCGCGACCGAAGTCCGCGAGCGCGCGCAGCATCGCGTCGCGCTGCGGCCGCTTGTCGCGCCACTTCGGCCGAACCGTCCAGGAGAGCAGCGTGCGGGCATACTCCAGCAGCAGCACGTGCACCCAGGCCGACAGCGGCAGGCCGGCGCGCCGCAGGAACAGCAGGCGGTTGCGGGTCATGTAGTAGTGCACCAGCGGCGAGGCCTCGCGCGCCGCGGGCGAGATGTGGTGCCAGGCGTGCGCCGCGGGCACGTGCAGGATGCGGGCGCCGGCGCGCGTCGCGCGCACGCACCAGTCGACCTCCTCCCAGTAGGCGAAGTAACGCGGCTCGAAGTCGCCGACGCGCGCCAACCACTCCAGGCGCAGCAGCATGGCGCAGCCGGTCGCGAACGCGACCGTTCGCGGCCGCTCGCCGAACTGGCCGCGATCGACCTCGTCGATGCCGAGCATGCGGGTCGCGCCGCGGCGCCAGTCGATCGCGCCGCCCGCCGACCACACGACGGTGGGGCGATCGGCATAGTAGACCGTCGGCCCGGCCGCCGCGGCGGCCGGTTCGAGCCGCAGCGCCTCGCACAACAGCGCGATCGCCTCCGGCGCGACCACCGCGTCGCTGTTGAGCAGCAGGGCCAGCTCCGCGCCCTCCTCGCGCGCCAGCGCCAGGCCGGCGTTGACCGCCCCGGTGAAGCCGTGGTTGTCGCCCAGCTCGACCACCCGCGCGCCGGGGGCGGCGGCGCGGATGGCGTCGGGGGTGCCATCGCGCGAGCCGTTGTCGATCACCGCGATGCGCAGTGGCGGCGACTCGACCGCCGCCAGCGAGCGGACGCACTGCAGCGCCAGCTCGCCGCCGTTCCACGTCGGCACGATCGCGAATACCGGCGCCGCGACGCCGCCCATCACGCGGCCCCTCGCGCGACGCGCGCGCAGAGATCCTCGATCTCGTCGATCATCTCGTCGGTCGTCTTCACCGGCGGCACGCCCGCGCGCAGCACCTCGAGCAGGCTGGGATCGGCCGCGAGGCGCGCAATCTGGGTCGCCAGGTCGACCGGATCTCCCGGGCGGAACAGCAGACCGCTCTCGTCGTGGCGCACCAGCTCGGCCATGCCGCCGAGGTCCGAGGCGATCACGGGAACGCCGTGGGCGTAGGCCTCCAGGATGACGGTCGGACAGTTCTCCCACCAGATCGAGGGCACGACGATCGCATCGAGGTCGGCGAGCACGGCCGTCAGACCGCCGTGGTCCTGGTAGCGGCCGCGGAAGGCGATGCGTTCGTCGCCCTGGGCCAGCGCGCTCAGGTCGTGCGCGTAGCGCGGGCTGTGCCCCATGCTGCCGTAGAGGTCGAGCGAGAGACGCGCGGAGGGCAGGCGCCGCAGGGCGCGCAGCAGGACGTCGACGCCCTTGATCGGCGTCATCTGGCCGAGATAGCCGAGGCGCAGGCGATCCGCCCGCGTCCAGCGCGGCAGCGCCGCGGGCACGTCGACGCCCTGGCGGGTGAAGTGCAGCTTCCCCGGGTCGATGCCGGCGTCGGCGTAGACGTTGGCGAGGAACTGCGACGGACTCAGGATCGCCGCCGCGCCCTCGAGCTGGCGCCGCAGGAACTCCAGCCGCGCGCGCAGGCGCTCGCGCGGCGCCCGGCGCAGGCGCCAGTAGGCGCGCATCGCCAGCGGTGCGACGCTGCCGGGCCAGCGATAGCGGCGGCTCTCCTCGCCCAGGCAGCGGGCGCACACCGCCGGGTCGATCGGCGGACGCGACAGCGAGCCGTCGCTGCGGAGCATCGTGATCCGCCGGCAGAGGAACCAGAAGTCGGTGAGACGCACGATCGACGGCACGCCCGCCCGCCGCGCCGCCTGCAGGACGCTGCCGGAGAGTAGGTAGCCGCCCTTGAGCAGGAAGACGTCCGCGCGGTCGTCGCGCAGCATCTGCTCGACGTGCTCGCCGATCCAGCGATTGTCGTACTCGAGGCGGTCGCGCTGCGGGGCGTTCAGGAGATCCATCTCGAGGCGGCGGACGGCGAGGCCCTCGTAGCTGTCGTCGACCCAGCGTACGCCGTCGACCGGCCCGCGATCGATGTGTTCGACGCACACCAGCCGGACGTCGTGGCCGCGCTGCTGCAGCCCGCGAGCACTCACCAGCGCCTCGCGCTCGGCGCCGCCGAAGTGGTTGGGCGGCAGGTGGTGGACGCCGACGAGAACCCTCACGAGCGCCACGCGCGGCGCCGCAACGCGTCCGACGCCAGGGCCAGGAGGAACCGCCTCTCGCCGACACTGATTCCCTGCAGCAGAAACACCGAGACGGCGTAGATCACGGATCCGATCCCGATCAAAGCCGCCAGCGCCAGCGCCGGCGGCGCGGCCGCGAGCGCCGCGCCCCGCTCGAGCGCGGCCACCGCCGCGGCCATCAACCCGACCGCCCCCATCGTCCGCAGCAACGCCGCGGCGCTGCCGCCGAAGACCGTGCCGGCGCCGAGCAGGACGACGGTCGCGACGCTGATCAGCATCCGGCTCGACAGCGCCACCGCGGCGGCGCCCGCGATGCCGAAGTAGGTCACCGCCAGAACCGTCAGCGGCGGACAGACGATGGCGTTCGCCAGGCTGATGCGCGCCATCGCGTGCTCGAGCTGCCGGGCGACGACGGCGCGGCCGAGAACCTCCTGCAGAAAGAGCAGCGGCAGGCTCCAGACCAGAAGGCGGAGCACCGGCACCGCGGGCTGGAAGGCCGCGGTGTACAGGGTCTCGATGATGCGGTCGGCGAGCAGGAAGCCGCCGGCGGCGATCGGCAGCGAGATCAGCAGGACCCAACGCGCCGAGTTCTGCAGCGTCGAGCCGACGTTGCCGCCTTCGCTCGCCGGCGCCGCGCCGGCGTTCTCGCGGACCAGGCGCGGAAAGATCGCGAAGCCGAGGGACTGCGACAGCGGCATCAGCATCGCGACCAGATTCACGGCGACGCTGTACCAACCGACCTGCGTCGCCGACAGCGCCCAGAGGATGTAGACCAACTCGAAGCGGCGCAGGGCGACGTCCGATACCTGCGAGACGAAGAACGGCAGGCCCGAGCGCAGCAGCCGCGGCCAGCGGGCCGGCGACGGCCGTTCGAGCCGCAGCGACAGGCGGCGGCGCGCGGCCTGCACGAGCCCGGCGCCGACCAGGGCCTGGCTGACGATGACGGCGACCAGCAACCCGACGAACCCCCCGTGCGCCAGCAGGGAGACGGTGCCGAACACGACGAACAGAGCCTGGTTCGCGACGCTCGCCGCCGACACCACCGCCAGCCGCTCGCGCGCGATCATCAGCGCCTGGACCGGGCCCGAGACGGCGTGGACCAGCAGCACGAGGGAGCCGACGAAGACGCCCACCACCTGCTCGTTCGGCTCTCCCATGGCCTCCGCCAGCGCCGGGATGGCGAGCAGGGCCGCGAGCGACAGGAGCAGGCGCAGGCCGATCAGGTCGGCGAGCAGCGCCGCGGCCCGGTCGCCGCGCGCCAGCGCCCGCAGCGAGAACTGCGAAGTGCCCAGATCGGTGAGGATCGACCACATGCCGACGAAAGCGAGCGCGGCGGCGTAGCGGCCGAAGTCCTCCGGGCCGAAGCGGCGCACCACGACGACGCCGAAAACTGCCGCCAGGAGCTTGACCCCGGCGTCGCCCGCCAGCATGAAGGCGGTGTTGCGCGCCACCCGTCGCATCCCCTCTTGCGCCCCGGCAAGATCGTCGTTCGACCGCATCGGCCGGTTCGTTCTATCCCTCGCCCTCTGAAGAATCGATGCCGGCCCCCCTTCGCGTCCTCTATGCCTCCCGCTGGTGGCCCGAGCCCGCCGACAACGGCTCGCGCCTGCGAGCCTGGGCGCAGTTGCGGGCGCTGGCCGCGGCCGGGCATCGCGTCAGCCTGCTGTCGTTCGCGCGCGAGGACGGCAGCGCGCCGGACGCGCAGATGCGGCAGTGGTGCGAGTCCGTCGCAGCGCTGCCGCGCCACGAGTTCGACCCGAAGAGCTTACGAGCGCGCCTCGGCTATCTGTCGCCGCGGCCGCGCTCGCTGGTCGACGTGTACTCGCCCGCGATGGCCGCCGCCTTCGCCGGCGCCGCGGCGCGCTGCGACGCGGTGGTGGCCTGCACCATCGAGATGGCCCAGTACGCGACGCGCGAGCGGCAGCCGCCGGCGCTCCTGGACGAGTTCCAGTTGGGCGTCTTCCTGGACGAGACCAGACGGGGCAGCGCCGCCGCGCGCGCCCGCGCCCGCCTGCGATGGCGCAAGCTCGCCCGGCACACGGCGCGCATCCTGCCGCGCTTCGCCGCCTGCACCGTGGCCTCGGAGGTCGAGCGCGGGCTGGTGAGATCGGTCGCGCCGGCGTATGACGACGTGCACGTGTTGCCCAACGCCGTCGACGTCGACCCGGCGCCGCCCGAGGGGCGAGAGCGGGCCGAGAATCGCGTCCTGTTCGCCGGCGCGAGCAGCTTCTCCGCCAATCGCGAGGGCATCGACTGGTTCGTTCGGCGCGTGCTGCCGCACATCCAGCGCCGCCGGCCGGCGGTCGAGCTGTGGCTCACGGGCGGGGGCGCGCCGCCGGCCGCGGCAGCGGGCGTGCGGCACCTCGGCTGGGTGGAGGACATCCGCGCCGTCGTCGCCTCGGCGACGGTCAGCATCGCGCCCATCCTCACCGGCGCCGGCACGCGGCTCAAGATCCTCGAGTCGATGGCGCTCGGCACGCCGGTGGTGGCGACCTCGAAAGGCGCCGAGGGCCTGGAGGCGATCCACGGCGTCCATCTGCTGATCGCCGACGACGAGGAGGTGTTCGCAGCACAGGTCGGACGCCTCCTCGACGACGCCGGCCTGCGCCGGCGGCTGGCCGCGAACGCGCACGCCCTCGTCCGCGAGCGCTACGACGCGACCGAGGTCGGGGCCCGCTTCGTCGCGCTGGTCGAACGGATCGCCGCCGCCCGCAACCCCGGGGGGATCCCGGGGTGACGCGATTCCTGCGCCTGCTGCTGTTCGCCTGGCTGGCGACCACTCCGCTGCTGGTCATCCGGCTCGTCGCCGTCCGCAACTCCGGCATCTTCCTGCCCACCCTCGGCTTGTCGCTGCTGCTGGCGCTGACGGGCGTGCAGCTCGTGCGGAGCCCCGCGTTGCTGCCCTGGCGCTCGCGCCTGACGGTGCCCCTCCTCGCGCTGGCTCTCACCGCCGTCCTCGCCGGCCTGCAGGGCGCGCTCTTCTACGACCGCAGCGTGTTCGGCGAGCACCGCTACGCGCTGGTGCAGATCTACGCCGTCGCGCTCACCCTCCTCTCGATCGGCGCGGCGTTCGCGGTCGCCGCCCTGTTGCGAACCGCCGACGACCTCCGCTGGCTGCGCCTGATCCTGGTCGGCGTCGCGCTTCTCCTGCTGCTGGACGACCGCGTCGTCGATCTGCCGATCTGGAAGGCGCGCTGGTGGCCGCTGATCGCCGCACACGCGATGTCCCTCGTTCTCGCCGCGGTCCTGCTGGAGCGCCAGTGGTGGCCGCTGAGACTCGCGGGCGCCCTCTTCGTCCTCCAGGTCATCTACGACATCATCGTCGGGCCCTTCTTCGGCAACGTCCGGTCGCAGTGGATCTCGGGCTGGGTCGCGGTCGCCGTTCCGCCGGCTCTGCTGATCCTCTGCCGCTTCCCGCGCACCACCGTCGCGCTCGCCGTGCCCGCGATCGGGCTCGTCGCCGGGCTCAACTGGCATCTGGTCGAGCGCGTGGTCCACCTGTCGTATGCCGAAGGCGACTTCCTCCGCTTCCGCCTCTGGGAGGATGCGCTGGCGATGTCGCTGCAACGGCCGATGTTCGGCATCGGCCCCGGCAACTACCTCGACTACATCATGCGCTACGGTCAGATCGGCGCGATCATGAGCTCACCGCACGGCAACTACCAACAGGTCGCCGCCGAGATGGGTCTGGTCGGCCTGGGCTTCCTGCTCTGGCTGGCCTACCGCAGCCTGACCTTGGGGTGGCGGATCTATCGCACCGCCGCCGACCCGTTCCTGCGCTCCTTCGCGCTCGCCGGCGCCTGTTCGCTCGCCGGCCAGTTCGCCGCGGCCTTCCTCGGCGACTTCCTGCTGCCGAGCTACCACAACGGCGGTTACTGGACGATCGCCGCAACCGTCTACGGCTTCGTCGTCATGGGCGCCCTGATGAGCGCCGAACGACTCTGCCGCGATCGCGTCGCAGCGAACGGATCAGGAGCGCAGGCGGCGGCGAATGCGGAACGCCGAGATCAGGGCGACGAGGCCCGCCGCCAGCCACTGGAAGGGTAGCGACATCACCGGCGCCTGAGCCGGGCTCAGGCAGACGCCCTGGGAATTGCACACCTGCCCCTCGCCGTCGCAGGCCGAGGCACAGCAGACCCCGTCGACACAGAAGGTCGACGAACACTCCCCGTCCATGGTGCAGGACTGTCCGTCGTCGTAGGGCTGGGCGAAGGCGGCGGCGGACTGATCCAGGCTCGGACCGCTCACCAGACCGGCCAGAGCGAAGGCATTCAACAGCACCGCCACTGCCACCAGCCCGAAATCCGCCAAACGGAACGTTTGAGATCTCATCCTCGCCTCACTCGCCGCACGGCCCCGCGCGTCGCAAAGAAAGAGGCGATCCCCCCGCGGACGGGGGGATCGCCGATACCAAATCGAACCGGTCTCGTCAGTGCGTGCCGCGCATGCGCCGCAGGCCGAACCAGCCGAGCAGCGTCAGCAGCGTCGCCGACAGGAACTGACCCGCCCACGAGAGACTCGGCGCCGGCAGAACCTCAGAGCACTGGCCCAGACTACCGGGCTGGTTGCAGGTCTCGGTCGTCCCGTTGCAGGCCTCGTTGCAGCAGACACCCTGCTCGCAGAAGCCCGACGTGCACTCTCCCGGATCCACGCAGGCCTGCCCATCGTCGTACGGCTGCGCGAAGGCCGAGGACGGGCGGTCCGCCATCACACCGCCAACGAGTTGCGACAGCACGAATGCGTTCACCAGGATCGCTGCGACGACTGCGGCAACTTCCTTCACACTCAACGAGATGATTCTCATCGACGCCCCACTTTCCGACGGCTGACCGTCTGCTGGTTTGCAAGCCAAGATATCGTTGCGACGCCTTTACCGGTCTCGGTCGTTCGCGTCAAGCGGAAAAGAGGTCGAACCGAGATTCCCGCCCCCTGGCGCGAGGCGAAACCGGCCGAGGTGGAGACCCTGAACCTCGGTGCTGGACTCGACCTCGAGTCCATGCGCGCCGGCGAGCCGCTCCGGATCGAGGGGAAAGGTGGTGGCGTAGGAGAACCGCCCGATTCCCTGGCCGGCCGCCAGGCTCGTCCAACGACCGAGCGCGTCGCTCGGGACGTAGTACAACGGGTGCTCGGCCCAGTAGGGCGCCAGCACCGCCGGCAGCCACCAGATTTCGGTCAAGGTGGGTTCGCCGCGCTCGATCTCGGCCCGCCACTGCGCCAGCACGGCGCGCTTCGCCGCCAGCTCCCGCACTCCCAAGTACTCGTAATAGATGGAAACCATCATCAGAGCCGCGACCATCAGGGCGAACAGCCGGCGGGCCGGGGCGGGCGCGTCGGAGTCGCGGTAGGCGTACAGGACCACCACCGCGATCGCCGCCCCGAGAGGATAGATCCACAGCATGTAGCGCACCGCGCCGTCGAGGCCGAGGAGCGAGCCACCGTCGTGCTCGGCGACCCGGATGGCGAACAGAGAGAGAAAGCCGAAGGCGGTTGCGAGCGCGCCACAGAGCGAGAGCGCCAGCAGTCGGGGGTCGCGCCGGCGCACCGACTCGGGCAGCGCCATCAGCGCCACGCCCATGAAGGGGGCGACGGCGAGCACCCCCTGGCGCTGCAGGAACGGCAGGGTGCTCAGCACCGTCAGCAGGCTCGCCTGCAGCAGCACGAGAAGCGCCGGCAGGATCAGGGCGGCTTCGATCCTGCGCGTGTCGGCGAAGGGGCCGACGACCAGGCCGCCGAGCGCCAGCAGCCCGGCGATCTGCCAGGTCCGCACCCAGGTGAAGTCGGTGAGCGGCACCTCGCCGAGGAAGGTGCGCACGACGCTGTCGAAGAAGTAGTCGCGCTTGAACCAGATGCGGTCGAGGTACCTGGGGATGTGGCGGAACAGGCCGAGGTGACGCTGCGGCAGGACGTCGACCAGCAGCGCGCCGATCACCACCAGCAGCGCGACGGCGAGCAGCGCGAGCAGCCACGTCGGCCGTCGCGGACGCAACAGCCCGCGCGGCTGCCAGCGGCGCTGCGCCGCGAGCGCGATCGCCCAGGCGGCGAGAGCGGCGGCGGCGAGCGCGAAGGTCTCGACCCGCAGCGCCACTGCGATGCCGAGCAGCGGAACCATCAGGAGCAGCGTCGAGAATCGCCCGGGGCGATGGACGAGCAGCGCCACCGCCAGCCCGGCGAACAGCGTCGTCGCGGTGTGCTCGAAGAAGCTCAGGCTGTAGAACGCGATCGGCGTGGCGAGCCCGGTGAGCAGGATCGCCAGGCCCGCCGCGCGCGGCCCGAACGGCCAGGTCACCACGCCGGCGAGGATCGCCGTCAGCCAGCCGCAGGCGATCGGCAGGACGTAGAGACCGGCGATGCCGAAGCGGTCGTAGAACGGCCGGGTCGCGAGCGGAAAGGCGATCGACCAGTGGAACTGCGGCTGTCCGTCGGCGCCGGGCGCGGGATAGATCGTGTTGCGCGCGGGATAGAACTCCAGCTCCGGATCGAGGGCGCGGCCGCCGTAGGGCAGCTCGTAACGCACGGCCCCCTGCTCCCAGCGGACGGTACGCACGCCGATGTACTTCGCGCCCTCGTCGGGATGCCAGAACACGTCGAGCGGCAACTGGGCGATCGCGACGAGGTACGCCGCCAGCACCAGCGCGCTGGCAGCGCAGGCGGCGAGCAGAGGATGCCGAGCGCGAGCCATCGAGATGATCCCCGCCCCCGTCCGTCAGCTCTCGAGACGCGCGACCCGCGCCCGCGGCCGCGGCGGCACCTCGTCGGCGAGGAACCAACGGAACCACAGGACGCCGCTCGGATGGCCGGCGGTCGACAGCCAGTTCGGCAGGCCCGGGTCGCGCGCGGCGACGGCGATGCGCCACGAGCCGTCGGCCTCGTGCTGCACCTGGCCGCCGTTGATGGTCACGCGCTGGTAGCGATAGTCGTAGGTCTGCAGGAACGGGTTCCACAGGCAGAGGTTCCAGAAGGCGCACTGGCGCGGCGAGCGACCTTCGAGGATCAGCACCTCGTCGTCGGCGAGGTCGTAGCGGCCCATGCAGTAGACCGCGTCGGGCGCGGCCCAGCCGTACGTCACCTCGGGCACGCGGTAGGGCTCGAGCAGGTCGTTGGCCTCCCCCTGCGTCGGGATCGGGCAGATGGCGAGCAGGTCGCGGATGAAGTTCGCCGTGCAGCGCAGGCGCCGCGCCAGCTCGGCGTCGGCGAGCGGCGGCGGCGGCGGGGCTGCCTCGACGGCCTCGATGCTCCAACTCGCCTTACGGCCGTGCAGCGGGTCGACCAGGTAGTCGCGGGTGACGACGCAGACCGCGTCGGGGTCGACCTTCATCCAGTTACCCGGCCGGGGCTCGGCGGTCACCGCGACCTCGAACGAGCCGTCGGCTTCGATCGCCATCTGCCGGTCGTTGAGCGAGGAGACGATGCGGTTGGACCAGCGTCCGTCATCCGGGCCGCCGTAGACGCACATCGACAGGTACACGGCGTCGCCCTTGCGGCCGCGGATGCGGTAAGCGCGGCGCGGGTCGAGTGGCGCGAAGGAATAGAAGGCGTCGGCGTTGTCGCCGCCGAACTTGCGCGTCGGCGACACCAGCTCGACGAACCGCGGGCGCGCCGCATCGGCCCAGACGTAGCAGTCGAGCGCGACCGAGAGCACCTCCGTCAGCCAGCGGTAGCCCTCGAGCACGTTGATCTCGTCCGGCACGGCGCGCGGGCCGGCGACGAAGGTCTCGTCGGCGCCGCGCAGCAGATCGAGCAGCTCGCGGAAGGCGGCGGTGGTCTGCAGATTGGACATCGTTCCTCCTGGCGCGGGCGAGAGCCGCGACGACAGCGGCCGGTCCGATGGCCGCCGATCGCGCCGCGGGCGAGGATTGCGAGAGAAAGTCGTTCAGTGTGCGATCCAGACGGACTTGAGCTTGCTGTAGGCGTCGAGCGAGTGCACGCCCATCTCCTTGCCCCAACCGCTCTGGCGCAGCCCGCCGAAGGGGCTGGCGAAGTCATAGCAGCCGTAGCGATTGACGAACACCATGCCGGCATCGAGCCGGGCGGCGACGCGATGCGCGCGCGCGACGTCCCGCGTCCACAGTCCGGCGGCGAGTCCGTACACGGTGTCGTTGGCGAGCGCCACCGCTTCCTCCTCGCTGTCGAACGGAACGAGCGCGAGCACCGGGCCGAAGATCTCCTCCTGCGCCAGCCGGCTGCGGTTGTCGACCGGTCCGAAGACGGTCGGGCGGACGAAGAAGCCGCGCGCGTTGTCGCCGCCGGTGTCCGGCCCGCCGCCGGCCAGCAGGCGCGCGCCTTCGCGCCGGCCGAGGTCGATGTAGGAGAGGATCTTGTCGCGCTGCTCGCGGGTGCACTGCGGCCCCTGCTCGCTGCTCGGGTCGAAGGGGTCGCCGCAGCGCACGCGCTCGGCGCGCTCGACCAGGCCGGCGGCGAAGGCCTCGTAGATGCCGCGTTGCAGCAGGAAGCGCGTCGGCTCCGAGCACTTCTCGCCCTTCTGCGAGAAGGCGAGTTGGAACGAGCGCTCGAGAGCGGCGTCGAAGTCGGCGACGTCGTCGAAGACGAGGTTGGGCGACTTGCCCCCCAGCTCGAGCGTCACCCGCTTGAGGTTCGAGTCGGCGGCGCCGTGCAGGATGCGGCGCCCGGTGGCGGTGCTGCCGGTGAACGAGATCTTGTCGACGCCGGCGTGCCGGGTGAGGGCCTCGCCCACCGCCGCGCCGCCGTGCACGAGATTGATCAGGCCGGCGGGCGGATCGACCTCCGCCTGCACCAGCTCGAGAAAGCGCGTCAGCGAGTACGGCGTCGGCGGCGCTGGCTTGACCACCACGGCGTTGCCGAGCGCGAGCGCCGGCGCGATCTTCCAGGCCGCCAGCAAGAGCGGGAAGTTCCACGGCACGATCAGGCCGCAGACGCCGACCGGCAGCCGCAGGGTGTAGTTGAGGAAGTCGCCGTCGACCGGGCAGGTCTCGCCGTAGTACTTGTCGGTCCAGCCGGCGTAGTAGTCGAAGACGTCGGCGGTGTCCGGCATGTCGTCGTCGTAGGCTTCGCGGTAGAGCTTGCCGTTCTCGAGGCTGATCAGCGTCGCCAGCTCGGCGCGATGGCGGCGCGCGACCTCGCCGATGCGGCGCAACAGGGCGGCGCGCTCGCGCCGCGGCATGCGCGCCCAGCGCGGATCCTCGAAGGCGGAGCGCGCGGCCGCGACGGCGCGATCGACGACCGCGCCGTCGGCCTCGCAGACCGCGCCGAGGGGTGCGCCGCTGGCCGGGTTGACGCTCTCGACCAGCCGCCCGCCCTCGAGCCACGCACCACCCGCGAGATTGCGCTTCGGCGTGCGCAACCAGGCGCGCGCCGCGTCGATCGTCGCCGCTTCCATGGGCGCGCTGCTTAGCATCGGTCGCCCGGCAACGGAACGACTTCCGACGCCTGGCCGGGCCGCTCGACCGATGCGACGGCGCTACGAGCGCATCGTGACGAACTCCTCCGCCGCCGTCGGGTGCACGCCGATGGTGGCGTCGAAGTGCGCCTTGGTCGCTCCGGCCTTGATCGCGATCGCCAGGCACTGGGCGATCTCGGGGGCGTCGGCGCCGACCATGTGGCAGCCCACGACGCGATCGCCGCGGGTCTCGACCACGAGCTTCATGAGAGTGCGCTCGTCGCGCCCGCTGACCGTGTGCTTCAGCGGCCGGAAGCTGGTGCGGAAGACGCGCACCTCGCCGTGCACCTCGCGCGCCTGCGCCTCCGTCAGGCCGACGGTGCCGATCGGCGGCTGGCTGAACACCGCGGTCGGGATGTCGGCGTGGTCGACGCGCGTCGGGCGATTCCCGAAGAGCGTATCGGCGACGGCGTGGCCTTCGCGGATCGCCACCGGCGTCAGGTTGACGCGGTCGGTGACGTCGCCCACGGCCCAGATGTGCGGCACGCTGGTGCGGCCGTACTCGTCGACGACGATCGCGCCGTTGTCGCGCAGCCGCACCCCGGCCTGCTCGAGGCCCAGGTCGGCCGACAGCGGATGGCGGCCGATGGCGGCGAGCACGGCATCGACCTCGAGCTGCGAATCGTCGCTCAGCGTCACCCGCCGGCGCCCGCCCGCCGCCTCGATGCGCACGAGGTTCCGGTCGAAGCGCAGGTCGATGCCCTTCTTGCGCATCTCGCCGGCGAGGTGGGTGCGGAGGTCGTCGTCGAAACCGCGCAGGAAGAGCGGGCCGCGGTAGATCTGGATCACCTCGCAGCCGAGCCCGTGGAGGATGCCGGCGAACTCGACCGCGATGTAGCCGCCGCCCACCACCAGCCACCGCTTCGGCAGCGACTCGAGATGGAACATCTCGTTCGAGCTGAGCGCCAACTCGCCGCCCGGAATCGCCGGTGCCACCGGCCAGCCGCCGGTCGCGATCAGCACGTTCGCCGCCGTCAGGCGCCGCCCGGCCACCTCGACGGTGTGCGGGTCCAGCAGGCGCGCACGCCCCTCGATGCGGGTCGCGCCGGCCTTGTCGAGCAGCTCGCCGTAGATGCGGTTGAGGCGCGCGATCTCGCGGTCCTTGTTGCGGATCAGCGCGCCCCAGTCGAAGGCGCGCGTCCCGAGGCTCCAGCCGAAGCCGGCGGCGTCCTCGAAGTCCTCGCCGAAGTGGGAGGCGTAGACGAACAGCTTCTTGGGAATGCAGCCGACGTTGACGCAGGTGCCGCCGAGCGCGCGCTCCTCGGCGACGGCGACGCGCGCGCCGTGGCCGGCGGCGATCCGGCCGGCGCGCACGCCGCCTGAGCCCGCCCCGATGACGAAGAGGTCGTAGTCGAACGCCATGGCGGCCGGCGTCGCGGCGCGCTAGGCGTCGACCGCCACGCCGCGCGCGGCCAGCGCCGCGCGCAGGTCGCCGGCGAGGAACTGGGCGGCCGACTCGCTGCCTTTGAGGTGCGCGTCCATGTGCGCCAGACCCAGCCCGCGCACGAACCGATAGGCATGCTCGCCGGGACAGAGGTCGGCGATCGGCGGCACGTTGCGCGCCACCTCGGCGAAGGCACCGGGCGGCGGCATGGTGCGGAACATCTCGTGCACCTCCTCGACCCGATCGCAGAAGTGCATGTGGTCCGACTTCTTCAGCACCACCATGCGCTTGGGCGAGCGGGTGCGCTCGAGCAGCTCGCGCATGCCGTCGAGCGGCAGGAGCGAGTCGCCGTCGGCCACCAGGTACAGCGTGGGCACGTCGCGTCCCCAGTCGAGATCGAGCGCCGCGCGCAGCGGCTCGGCGGGCATGTGCGTCCTGCCGCCGGCGGGCGCCAGCGGCAGGGCGGCGCGCACGCGCGGGTCGCGGCCGGTGTAGGCGAGCGTGGTCCAGCCGCCGAAGCTGTGGCCGCTCATGCCGATGCGGTCGAGATCCGCGAGCGGGCCGATCTCGGGTGCGGCGGCGACCTGCTCGATCATGAAGCCGATGTCCTCGGGGCGCAGCCGAATGAACTCGTCGAGGATGGCGAGCGGCTCGGGCATCTCGCCGCCCGACTGCAGCGCCATGACCATCTGGACGATGTCGATCATGGTGTTGCCGGTGTGGTCGACGGCAGCGACGACGTAGCCGTGGCTGGCGAGGTGGGTGCAGAGGAAGGTCGTCTGACGGCGATGCCCGCCGAAGCCGTGCGAGAACGCCACCAGCGGGTAGCGGTCGTGGCGCGCGGCGGCGTCGCGCACGGCGTCCTGACTCACCGCCGGGAAGCCGGGCAACAGCTCGAACTGGTCGCGCGAGGCCTCGGCCACGTCCTGGCCGGCGTGGGCCTCGCTGGCCGGGTACCACACCTCGATCGGCAGACTGCGTCCGCCGCGCGCCGCGTCGCTGGGGTAGAGGGTGCGGACGCCGACGGGAAACGGGCCTCGGGCGAAGGGGTCGTAGGACATGGGGCGCACTGCGCCCGAGTTGCCGGCCAAGGTCAAGGGCGCGGCGCGGTCAGCCAGCCGGTCAGGATCTCCTCGACCCTCTCGGGTGCCTCCTGCTGCACCCAGTGCGACACGCCCGGCAGGTACTCGATGCGCAGGTCGCGCACGAACTCCTCGGTGCCGTAGGTCGTCTCCTTGCCGAGCGCGCTGTCCTCCTCGCCCCAGATCATCAGCGTCGGCGTGTCGATGCGCGGGTAGCCGAGCCGGCGCTGGCGCGCCGCGCCGCCGCCGCGGACGAGGGCGCGGTAGTAGTTCACCATCGCCCGCAGCGCGCCGGGGCGGGCGGCGTTGTCGCGGTAGACGCGCAGGACCTCGTCGGGGAAGCGGCTCTTGTCGATCGCCATGCCGCGGAAGGCGTCGCGGATCGCCTGGTAGTCGCGCGCCGCCAGCGCCTTCTCCGGCAGCCAGGGGAGCTGGAACACCAGCGCGTACCACGAGCGCTGCATCTGGCGGCGAGTGCGGATGACGCGATCCATCACCCCCGGATGCGGCAGGTTCATCACCACCAGCCGCTCGAGCGGGCGCAAGCGGCGCATGGCGAAGTACCAGGCGATGACCCCGCCCCAGTCGTGCGCCAGCAGCACGGTCGAGGACGGCCGCGCCGCGTCGATCAACTGCGCCACGTCCTCCATCAGATTCTCGATGGCGTAGTCGCGCACCCGCGGCAGCCAGGTGGTCTCGCCGTAGCCGCGCAGGTCCGGCGCCCAGGCGCGGTAGCCGAGGCGCGCCAGCAGCGGCAGTTGCGCGCGCCACGAGTACCAGCACTCGGGAAAGCCGTGCAGGCAGAGCGCCAGACGGTCCCCCTCGCCGCAGGCAGCGACGTGAAACCGCAGGCCGTTCGCCTGCACGTACTCGTGGCGGATGGCGGCTGCTTCCACGCCCTAGCCGCGCGCGAGCAGGGCGCGCACCTGATCCTTCAACGCGGCGACCTCGGCCTCGAGGGCCTCGACGCGGGCGGCGAGCGGCGACGCCGGCGCCGCCACGGCGGCCGGCGCGACGCCGGCCTCGACCGGATGGAGGCCGGGGCTGAGCAACTGCACCCAGCGCTCGGCACGCGATCCGGGCAGCGGGTCGAGGCGCTCGACGAAGCCCTCCTGGCAGAGCGGCTCGAGGATCGTCGCCAGCGCCTCGAGCGTCGGGATCTCCACCATGCGGCTGGCGCGGCCGCGCAGGTCGCCGGCCGTCTGCGGGCCGCGCATCAGCAACTCCGCCATCACCGCCAGCGGGGCCGCTTCGAGGCCGAGGCCGTCCTTGCCGAGATGGACGAACTTCTCGACCCGGCTCGCGCCCGGGAAGACCCGGCGCGCGAGGTACTTCTGTTCGAGCCGCTCGAGCGCCGCCGCGACCTGATCCTCGCTCAGCGACAGCACCGGGAAGCGGTTGTTCTTCTGATTGGCGCCGTTGGTCGCTGCGTTGACCGACAGCGGGTAGCTCTCCGGCGTGGTGAGGGCCTTCTCCACCAGCACGCCGAAGACGCGCGCCTCGTGCTCGTCGAGGACGATCTCGCGCTTCATCCTCAGTCCTTCTGCGCCGTCGCCGGCGGCACGATCGACTCGCCCTTGGCGTTCTTCTCGCGCAGCAGGGCGATCAGCTTGTCGGGATTGCCGCTGCCGATGATGTCCTGGAACTGCGAGCGGAAGTTCGCCACCAGGCTGACGCCCTCGACGATCACGTCGATGATCTTCCACTCACTGCCCGCCTGCCGCAGGCGGTAGTCGACGACGATGTCGGCGCTGCCGCCGTCGCCGCGCACCACCTTGGTCAGCACGGTGCGATCGCCGCGCGCCTCCTCGCGCTCGCCCACCACCTTCACGCCCTCGTTGCGGTAGTTGTCGATGTTGCGGCTGTAGGTCACCGACAGATGGCGCTTGAACTCGCTCTGGAACTCGGCCTGCTGCTCGGGCGTGAGCTTCTTCCAGTTGCGCGCCAGCACCAGCTTGGAGAGGGTGTCGAAGTCGACGTTGGCGTAGACGATCGTCTCGATGCGCTCGCGCTTGACCTCGGACGGCAGGGCCGAGTCCTTGAGGACGGCGATGACGGCGTCGGTGGTGCCGACGACCACGTCGCGCGGCGACTGCGACGCCGCCGCGACCGAGGCGAGCGCCAGCACGGCGGCGCTAGTCCAGCGGAATTTCCGTTTCGTAGAGGTCGACATCGTAGAGATCCTCGCTCTGCTCCGTCGGCAGGACGTTGCTGTCGTTGATCAGCGCCCGGCGGCGCTGGAGGTAGGCGTTGCGGACGAAGGTGTAGTAGTCGAGCGACGCCGCCCGCGCATCCTCGAAGTCTCCCAGCGTCAGCGAGCGGAAGTTCACCAGCTCGCCGACGCTCATGCCGGCCAGGATGAAACCGTTGAGCGCGTAGGTGAGCCCGGACATGTAGCCGTCGACCGGAAAGCGGGTGACGTCGCGCAGGCAGGACGGGCCGAGCAGCGGGATCATCAGGTAGGGTCCGTTGCCGACGCCCCAGTGGCCGAGCGTCTGGCCGAAGTCCTCCTCCTGGACCACCAGCCCCCAGTCCGTCGCCGGGTCGAAGAAGCCCGCCACCCCGAAGGTGGTGTTCACCATGAAGCGGGAGGTGTGCATGGCGACGTCGCGCGGCTGCAGTTGCATGATGTCGTTGCCGAGGTTGATCGGGAAGCGGAGGTTGATGAAGAAGTTGCGGATCGCCACCTGGACGCGGTTCGGCATCACCCAGTCCCAGGCGCGACCGACCGGCTCGAGCACGTAGACGTCGGCCTTGTCGTTGAACCAGAAGATCTTCCGATTGACGTTCTCGAGGGGATCGTAGTCGCTGCGCCCGTTCTGGGCGGCGCAGCCGCCGAGCGACAGCGCCGTCAGGAGACCGGCGGCCGCGAGCCAGCGGGCAACGGGGACGGGGCGGGTCATTCGCCCTTCCCTCCTTCCTGGTTCGAGTCCAGGTCGGCGTTGTGGATGAACTTGCCGATCAGGCGCTCGAGGATGACGGCGGACTCGGTGAAGCCGATCTCGTCGCCCGACCGCAGCAACTGGTCGTCGCCGCCGACCGAGAGCGCGACGAAGCGATCGCCGAGCAGGCCGGAGGTGACGATCGAGGCGGTGCTGTCGACCGGCAGCTCGAGCGAGCGGTCGACGTCGATCTCGACGCGCGCGCGGAAGTCGTCGTTGAGCCGGATCGAGGTCACCTGGCCGACCTTGACCCCCGAGATCGAGACGGGGGCGCGCGGCTTGAGGCCGCCGGTCTCGTCGAACACCGCGTACAGCAGCAGGCCGCCCGGCCCGCTGTAGTTCAGGCCGCCGATGCTCACCGACAGGTAGCCGATGGCGGCGAGGCCGGCGAGGACGAAGCAGCCGACCAGGAAGTCGCGCGTGGGTGAGCGGGTCATGCGGGTTCAGACTCCCCAGAGGGCGGTGATGGCATAGTCCGAGATCAGGATCGCCACCGAGGCGATGACCACGGTCGAGGTGGTGGCGGAGCTCACGCCGGCCGAGGTCGGCCGGGCGGTGTAGCCGCGGTAGGTCGCGATCAGCCCGACGAGGGCGCCGAAGATCACCGCCTTGAGCAGGCTGCCGGCGACGTCGTCGCGGAAGGTCACGTTCGAGCGCAGGCTCGACATGTAATTGCCGCCGTCGACCCCCATCAGCTCGACGCCGACGAGGTAGCCGCCGCCGATGCCGCAGAGGATGAAGAGCGTCGACAGGATCGGCATCACGGCGATCATCGCCAGCGCCTTGGGGGTGACGACGAAGTGGATCGGATCGACCGACAGCATGCGCAGACCGTCGAGCTGTTCGGTGGCGACCATCGTGCCGATCTCCGCCGTGGTCGCCGAGCCGGCGCGGCCGGTGGCGAGCAGCGCCGTCAGCACCGGTCCGAGCTCGCGCAGCAGGCTCAGACCGACGACCGCGCCGAGCGACTCGGCCGCGCCGAAGCGCGACAGGGTGGTGTAGCCCTGCAGGCCGAGCACCATGCCGACGGCCAGGCCGCAGACGCAGATGATCACCAGCGAGAGCACGCCCAACTTGAAGAGCTCGTCGACCCAGAGGCGGTAGCGCGCCGGCCGCGTTACCACCGCCCGCCCGATGTTGCCGGCGAACGCCGTCATCTGCCCGAGCGTCTCGACGAAGCGGGTCGCCGCCCAGCCGAGGTCCTGTACCGCGTTCGCCATCGCCTCACACCGCCCGGTTCAGGCCGATCGGCAGGAACTCCACCGGCGCGTCGGTCTCCGCCACCTCGAGGGTCTCGTCGAGGAAGCTGACCACGCGCGGATCGCCGGCGCGGCGCAGCTCGTCGGGCGTGCCGGCGACGGCCCCGTCGGGCAGCAGGATGAGGATCCGGCTCGCCATCCGCATGGTCGAGGCGATGTGGTGCGACACCACGATCATCGTCATGCCGGTGCGGCGGTTGATCTCCACCAGCAGCGCCTCGATCCGCCGCGAGGAGATCGGGTCGAGCCCGGAGAAGGGCTCGTCGCACAGCAGGATGCGCGGGCGCGACAGGATCGCGCGCGCCAGCGCAACCCTCTTGGTCATGCCGCCGGAGAGCTGACCGGGCAGCAGCGCATCGGCGTTGCGCACGCCGACCGCCTCGAGGCACTCGTGCACCGCCGTCGCGATCGCCGCCTCGCCCAGGCCGCGGCCGTGCTCGCGCAGCGGCAACGCCAGGTTGTCGAACACCGTCATCGAGTCGAGCAGCGCCCCGCCCTGGAACATCATGCCGAGCTTGGCGCGCACCCCCTGCAGGCGGCGCTCGGAGAGGCCGGTGATCTCCTCGCCCGCCACCCGGATGCTCCCCGCCTGCGGCCGCACCAGGCCGCCGATCAACTTGAGCAGCGTGCTCTTGCCCGAGCCGCTGCCGCCGAGGATCACGGAGATGCCGCCGGCGGGAAACTCGCACGACAGACCCTGGAGGACCCGCCGGTTGCCGAAGGCCATGGCGACGTCGCGGAACTCGACGCTGGCCGCGTCCTCCTGCTGCAGGGCTGAAGCGTGCATGACGCCCGCAGGTTGTAGACCACGCCGGGACGCGTGGAAAGAGGAGGCCTCAGGAACTCGCCCGCCCCAGCCGGGCGACGGTCTCGTGGAAGCCGGCGATCGTGTCCTCGAGGATGCGCGCCACCGGCTCGACCGACTCGATGCGGCCGACGACCTGGCCGGCGAGGGCGATGGCGGCCTCCATGTCGCCGCCGAAGTAGAGGTCCATGGCGCGGGCGAATACGTCCATGCCGACGTGCTCCTGCCGCTCCAACTCCTCCGAACGGTGGGTCCGCAGCGCCCGCAGCCCCGGGCGACTGAAACGGTTGAGGAAGACGGTGTCGGTCTCGCCGGCGGCGACGATGGCGTTCTTCCAGTTCTGGTGCACGGGCGACTCGGCGGCCGACACCATGCGCGACCCCATCTGCACCCCCTCGGCGCCGAGCGCGAACGCCGCGGCCATGCTGCGGCCGTCGCAGATGCCGCCGGCGGCGATCACCGGCACGTCGACCTTGGAGCACACCAGCGGCAGCAGCACCATGGTCGCCACGTCGCGCGGGTTCTTGAAGCCGCCGCCCTCCCCGCCCTCGACCACCAGCCCGTCCACCCCGGCGTCGACCGCCTTGAGCGCCGCCGACAGCGACGGCACGACGTGGAACACCGTCAGGCCGGCGGCCTTGAGCTTGGCGGTGTAGGTGCGCGGGTCGCCGGCCGAGGTGGTGACGAAGCGCACTCCCTGCTCGACCACGAACTCGACGATGCTCGGGTCGCGCACGAAGAGCTGCGCGATGTTGACGCCGAACGGCTCGTCGGTCAGCTCGCGCATCTTGCGGATCTCGGCGCGCACGGCGTCGAGCTCGCCCGAGGAGGTCTCGATGATGCCCAGACCGCCGGCATTGGAGACCGCCGAGGCGAGCTGCGCGCGCGCGATCCACCCCATCGGCGCCTGCACGATGGGATGGCGGACTCCGAGGAGGCGGGTGATGCGGTTGTCGATCGTCGGCATCGCAGTGGTGTAGCCGTTCGCCCCGCGGAGCGCCACGGACGGTTCGAAGAGCGGTGGCCGATTAGGCGGTTGGCCGCCTGACCGGGCGAAGCGGGTCGACTCCGAGAAGACCGCCGCCTTTTCCTCGCCCCGCTGCTCCGCTAGGGTCGCGCCCATGTCGAGCCGCCCCCCCGCCGCGGCGCGCCGCGAGCCCGATCCGCTGCTCACCTTCGAGCGCCTCCTCGGCCCCTCGTACCGCGGCACGCTCGCGCGCGATGCCCGCCGCGGCCTGACGGCGGCGCGCAAGAGCCTACCGTCGAAGTACTTCTACGATGGGCGCGGCTCGCGCCTGTTCGACGCGATCTGCGACACGCCCGAGTACTACCTCACCCGAGTCGACACCGAGCTGCTGCGCCGCCACGCCGACGAGCTGGTCGCGCTGGTGCGGCCGACCGACGTGATCGAGCTCGGCGCGGGCGGAGCGCAGAAGACGCGCCTCCTGCTCGACGCTCTGATGCGCGCCGGCGGCGACGTCCGCTACGTCCCGATGGACGTGAGCGAGAGCCACCTGCTGCAGACGGCCGAAGCCCTGCGCGGCGAGTACCCCGCACTGCGCGTGCATGGCATCGCCGGCGACTACGAGCGTCACCTCGAGCGCATCCCGCCGGGCGAGCGCCGGCTCGTGCTCTTCCTCGGCAGCACCATCGGCAACCTGACGCCGGCCGAGGCGACGGCCTTCGTGTCGCGGCTGGCGCGCTGCCTGGCCCCGGGCGACGCGATCCTGATCGGCATGGACCTCGTCAAGCCGGAGGCCGTGCTGCACGCGGCCTACAACGACGCCGCCGGCCTGACGGCCGAGTTCAACCGAAATGCCCTGCGGGTGATCAATCGCGAGCTCGACGGCGACTTCGACCCGGAGGCGTTCGAGCACGTCGCTTTCTTCGACGCCGACCGCGCGCGCGTCGAGATGCATCTCCGCGCCACCCGGGCGCACCGCGTCCGCCTGCGCGCCCTCGGCCTCGAGGTCGCCTTCGACCGCGGCGAGACCATCCACACCGAGATCAGCCGCAAGTTCCGGCGCGCCGACGCCGAGCAGCTCTACGCCGCCGCCGGCTGCACGCTCGAGCGCTGGTGGAGCGACGAGCGCGGGTATTTCGGCGAAGCCCTCGGTCGCGTCGGCGGCTTCAGTGGAGGAAGTGACCGCCGTTGACGTCGAGCGCCTGGCCGGTGACCACGCGCGAGAGATCGGAGGCGAAGAAGACCACCGCCCCGGCGATCTCCTCGGAGTTGGGGATGTGGTTGAGCGCGGTGCGTGAGGCGATCTCGCGGTAGACCTCCTCGGGCGTGGTGTTCTGCGCCTTGGCGAGCTGCCGGAAGTAGCCCTCCAGCGCCGGGCCCCAGATGTAGCCCGGCACCACCGAGTTCACCCGGATCTTGTACTGCCCCAGCTCGCGCGCCATCGTCTGCGCCGCCGTCATCAGCGCGCCCTTGGAGGCGGCGTAGCCGCCGAAGCGCGGCTCGATGATGCGCATCGACATCGAGTTGATCATCACGATCGAACCGCCGCCCTGGGCCTTCATCGTCGGGATCACCGCCTGCGAGAGCTGGATCGAGCCGTAGAGGTTGACGTCGAACACCCGCCGCCAGTCGTCCATGTCGGCCTCGTCGACCGGCACGTAGCGGCCGCCGAAGAAGGCGTTGTTCACCAGCACGTCGATGCGCCCGAACTCGCTGTGCGCCGCCTCGGCGAGGTAGGTCGTGTCCTTCTTCTTGGCGATGTCGGTGACCACGCAGAGCGCCTTGCGGCCGAGCGCCCGCACCTCGGCCGCCACCTCGTCGAGCCGCTCCGGCGTGCGCGCCGCCAGCACCAGGTGCGCGCCCTCGCGGGCCAGCGCCAGTGACACGTCGCGCCCCATCCCCGGCCCGATCCCCGACACGATGCACACCCTGTCTTCCAACAACATGATCTTCCCTTCCTGCCGCAACTTGGTCTCGAGGCAGTCCGTCCCGCCCTCGATCGCGGTCTCCGTGCCTCCGTACCTCTGTGGCCTCCGTGTCGTCAGTTCACCAGCGGCGCGACCTCGCGCGCGAACGCCTCGATCTGCTCGAGCAACTCGTCGCACGAGCGCGAGCGGAAGCGCACGCCGCAGTGCTGCACCCCCAGCCCCTTGATGTCCCGCAACACCGCGGCGAGCTCGTCGCCCGAGCCGCTGCGGCTGTTGGGCCCGAGGTCGAAGCTCGGCTTGCCGACGTAGAACCAGGGCGCGTTCATGCCGATCTCGATCGGGGCGTCGCCGCGGACGCGGGCGCGGTGCTCGCGCACCAGGGCGATCGCCTCCTTCATCCCCATCGCCGGCGGGCCCTGCGGCAGCCAACCGTCGCCGCGCTCGGCGGCCCGGCGCAGAGCCGCCGGCGTCGAGCCGCCCACCCAGATCGGCGGCCGCGGGCGCTGCAGCGGGCGCGGCCGCTGGCCGAGCTCCGCGAAGGCCCAGTGCTCGCCGCGGTGGCTCGGGTACTCCTCCGCCCAGGCCGCCACGATCGCGTCGATCGCTTCGTCGAGACGTCTGCCGCGGCCGCGGAACGGCACCCCGAGGGTCTCGAACTCCGCCTCGAGGTGGCCGGCGCCGGTGCCGAGAATCACGCGCCCGCCGGAGAGCGCGTCGAGGGTGGCGAACGCCTTGGCGGTCACCAGCGGGTGGCGGTAGGGCGCCACCCAGACGTACGACAGCAAGCGCACGCGGGCGGTGGCGGCGGCGAGGTAGCCGAGGGTCGCGACGCAGTCGTACCACGTGGTCGACATCGTCGCCGCCGACGCGCGCGGCACCGCGACGTGATCCGACACCGCGAGGTAGAAGAAGCCGTTGCGGTCGCAGGCCTGCGCCACCCGCAGCAGCTCGGCCGGGCCGGCGGCCGCCTCCCAGGGCGCGGCGAAGTTGACGCTCTGCGCCGCCACTGGGAGCTGCATCCCCCAGACGAGCGTGCCGGCGGGCACGATCTGGACGGCGGCGCGACTCACCCGTCAGCTCTCCGATTCTCTCCCCGCGAGGGGAACGGCGATGGCCCGGTCATCTCCGCTTGCTCGGCCCGACTCAGGCCACGGCCTTCTGCAGGGCCGCTTCGCGGTAGCGGGTGGTGCTGTGCACCGGGTCCTTGTCGAAGCGCGGGATGACCTCGCGCCCGAAGAGCTCGACGGTGCGGCGCGCGACCTGCTGCGGCTGGGTCGAGGCGAGGATGCCGAAAATGATCTGGTCGCAGCCGATGTCGGCGTACTTCTGCACCGCGACCGCGCACTCGTCCGGATCGCCGACGATGCGCTGCCCCGAGGCGATGCGCTCCTCGAGCTGCTCCGGCGTCGGGTCGGGGATCAGCGTCGGCCACTGCGGCACGCCCGCCGGCCGCGGGAAGGTGTCGAGGTAACGGAACACCAGGCTGGTGTGGTAGCCGCTGCCCATCTGCAGCGCCTCCTTGCGTGCCTGCTTGCGGTCCTCGAGGCAGACGAGCTGGGTGACGCAGGCGACGTTGTCGTTCACGTACGCGCCCACCGGCTCGGCATGGCGGATGTTGTCCTTGTAGATCTTGATCAGCGGCTCGAAATCCTTCGGCGACCCGAGCGAGAAGCAGAGCGCGCCCAGACCCAGCCGCGCCGCCTTCTCGAAGGTCGAAGGGCTGCCGCACGCCACCCACAGCGGCGGGTGCGGCTTGCTGTAGGGTTTCGGCAGGACGTTGCGCTCGGGCATGGTGAAGAACTGCCCCTCGTAGCTGTACTTGGTCTCGCGCCACATGCGCAGGATCTCGCGCAGCGACTCGTCGTACATCGCGCGCGTGGTGTCGCCGTCGGGAATGCCGAAGCCCTTGAACTCGGTGCTCGACGAGCCCCGGCCGGTGCCGAACTCGAAGCGGCCCTCGCTCAGGTGGTCGAGCATGGCGACGCGCTCGGCCATGCGGGCGGGGTGGTTCACCGGCGGGGTGATGTTGAAGATCGCCGAGCCGACGTGGATCTGCTTCGTCTGCGCCGCGACGTACGGCAGGAACACCTCGGAGGCGGAGATGTGCGAGTACTCCTCGAGGAAATGATGCTCGACCGACCAGGCGTACTTGAAGCCGTTGCGGTCGCAGTGCACGGCCAGATCGAGCTCGCGCATCAGGCGACTGTGCTCGGCGCCCTCGGGGTCGCGCTCCATCTCGTGGCGCGGGACGTGAGCCTGAACGAAGAGTCCGAATTCCATGTTTCCTCCCCCGTGCCCGTGCTCGTTGCACGGAGCCTGGGGGCATAGCCCGCGCCGTTGGCGGCTGCAAGCGGAAACGAACGCTTGTTCACATGGCGCATCGGACGGATCGCTGGGATCCGTCCGATCGCTGCTGGGTCGCGTGCGCGCGCGTCAGCGAGCGCCCGACCAGCTCGGCAGGTACTGGCTCAGCCACCAGGCCTGCGTCGGGGCCGAGGCGGTCTCGCGCTCGACCGAGCCGACGTCCATCTGCGGCGTGGCGGTCGGGGTGCGCACGGTGGCGGTGCGCGTCGGGGTGCGGGTGCGGGTGGCGGTGCGGGTGCGGGTCGGCGTCTTTGTTCGAGTCGCCGTCCGGGTCCTGGTCGCCGTGCGCGTCTTCGTCGCAGTCCGCTGGATGGTCGCCGTGCGCGTGCGGGTCGCCGTGCGGACGACGGTGGGGGTGCGGGTGCGGGTGGCGGTGCGAACGGCGGTCGCCGTGCGGGTGCGGGTGGCGGTCGCCGGCCGGGTCGGGGTGCGCGACTGCGCCACGGTCGGGGTGCGCGTCGCCGACGGCGTGCGCACGACGGTCGAGGTGCGGGTGCGGGTGGCGGTCCGGGTCGCTGCGACGGTCCGAGTCGACGACGGCACGGCGAACATGTGGGTGGTCGGCGTCGGCGTGCCGGAGGGAGTCGCGGTGGCGCGATTCGGGTCGCCGTAGAGGGCCTCGGCGCCGGCGACGTCGTCGGCGGCGACGTTGGCGCAGCGGCCGTCGAAGTTCGCGCTCGGCGCCATGGTGGAGCCGCGCATCTCGGAGTGGCCGAGGCCGATGGCGTGGCCGAGCTCGTGGGTGACGACCTCGGCGAGGTTGCAGCCGTTCCAACCGGCACACTTGTCCCAGCCGTTGTTCATCGTGACCTTCCCGACCGCGATGCGGCGGTAGGTCATGCCGTTGTCGGTGGTGGTCTCCCACGAGGAGCAGAAGCCGCCGATGGCCAGGATGCCGCCGCAGTTCGTCGGATCGGTGATCTCGTTGGCGGGGTCGTTGAAGACGATGCGATTGCCGCCGTCGCAGCCGGCGAACTGCCGCGGCGCGACGTCGCTGGCGGCGCCGAGCTCGAGGATGGCGGAGGGGATGTTGGTCCAGGCGGCGAAGGCCTGCAGCACCGCGGCGCGCGAGCCCTCGGGGCCGATCTTGGGATCGCCGGTGGGATCGATCCCGAACAGCACCGGCGCGCCGTTCGCAGGCTCGAACCAGCGGGCGGGATTGCCGAGGTAGGTGAACGAGCCGGTGTACTCGGGGCGGATGCGCGACAGCTCGCGCGGCTTCCACTGCACCGGCGCCGAGTAGTCGTCCTCCTCGACGACCACGGGGGCCGAATGGATGCGGGCGATGACGTCCTCGAGCTTCGAGGTGTCGGCCGGAGTGGCGCGGCCGGTGCGGCGCAGCAAGGTGACGCCGGTGCCGAAGGTGCGGCTGACCTCGAGGGCGGCGGCGTTGGCGGTGCCCAGCCGGTACTTGCCCATCGACATCGCGGTGGTCCTGAGGGTTCCGTCGGGATTGCGGGAGAGGAATGCCAGAACTCTCTCGCCCGGGACGTACTCGGGGGCGCCGTAGACGAACTCCTCGCGCTCGGCGACGCGACCGCCGGTCTCGCGCAGGGTCACCTCGCCGGTCGGCACGTCACCGGCCAGGACCGATTCGGTCTCGATCGTGACGTACGAATTGACGCCGCCGTTGCTCTCGTCGGCGGCGGCCTGGACGTCCAGCACCGTACCGGTGACGACGGCAACCGAGCGGGACGCCAGTTCCCCCTCATCCATCAGAACGAAGGTCGTGCTCCGGGCGTCGCGTCCTGCGACCAACACCCCGATGAGCGTGATGACTGTCAGCCACCGTGGGCTTGTCTTCCTTGCCATGCCCTGGGCCAAAAGCCAGGGCCATGCCATGACGCTTGCGCAAACGGACTTCGAAAAGCATGCGCAAACCCGGCGTCACGAAATCGTCGATCAGCAAAAGCTGAGCGCTATCAAAGATTTGCACCGGCCAGTCGACAAGCGAGGGCGCACAGGTCGGCGCATGGCGGAGCGCATGTCGAGGGGGCGGAGGAAGGCCGCGGATCAACGCGGATCGAGCCGGCCTCCCCGGGCCCAGGCCCCCGGCGGCTCATGCGCCGCCGGGGGTGAGCGAAGAAGGAGAGAGAGAAGGAGGGATCAGCGACGCGGTAGGCCGCGGCGCAGGCCGAAGTAGCCGAAGCTGAGGAGCATCAGGAGCGCGAAGGCGATGCCGGCGGGCGAGAGGCTGGGCGCCGCGCGCGGGTTGGGCTGCAGCAGGACGATGTCGGTCGAGGTGTCGTTGTCCGGGTTGGTGTCGTTCTGGGTCGTCACCATCGCCATGTTCTCGATCCGACGGAGAGTCGTCTGGCCGATGTTCACCTTCACCGTGATGTTCGGCAGCGAGTTGTTGGGGCCGAGCACGGCGTTGGTGGTGCAGACGACGTTGACGCCGGCCGAGCCGCCACAGTTCCAGCCCGTGCCGGTCGGCACGCCGTCGAGCGTGAGCGGAACCGGCAGCGTATCGGTCACGGTGATCGGGAAGCTGGTCGGCACGTTGCCGACGTTGGTGACCTTGAAGGTGAACGTGCCCTTGCCGCCCGGGACGAACGCGCCCGTGTGCGTCTTCAGGATGGTCAGATCGGGCGCCTGAACCGGCGGCGGCGTGATCTCGCCGAACGTCGGCGTCGCCGTCGGGGCGGGGGTGTTGGTCGATGTCGGCACCGGTGTCTCCGTCGACGTCGGCACCGGCGTGTCGGTCGAGGTCGGGATCGGCGTGTTCGTCGACGTCGGCACCGGCGTCTCCGTCGAGGTCGGCACGGGCGTGTCGGTCGAGGTCGGGATCGGAGTGTTCGTCGACGTCGGCAC
>Ga0268299_1001854_pt1 | contig 30940 bp, 26 predicted proteins | sample NOBtaG_FD_193484 | JGI IMG/M metagenome (GOLD analysis project Ga0268299, IMG submission 193484) | Activated sludge microbial communities from bioreactor in Nijmegen, Gelderland, Netherland - NOB reactor | ecosystem: Engineered > Bioreactor > Aerobic > Activated sludge | place: Netherlands...
CGTTCGTCCTGCTATTCTCGCTCACGGCCGGCCTCCTTGGGCTTTGAGCCCGCTAATCCATTGGAGACCTAACGGTACTCCGCAGGAGGCCGGCCCTCTCATCCCATCTCGGCCGCTCGGCTTCGCCGTCGCAGAGGGGGCGGTGCCGGGAGGGGCCATTGCTCCAACGAGAGGGCACGCGCCCTCTCGCCCCACTCTCCGCGCTTGCTTCGCTCGGCCGCTCGCCTCCGGCTTCGCAGAGGGGGCGGTGCCGGTGGGATGCGGGTCAGGCGGCGCGGGAGAAGACGACCGGCAGGTGCTCGATGCCCGCGACCAGCGTCGAGGCGGCGCGGCGCGGTGCCGCGCCCGGGGCGATGCGCATGTCCGGGAAGCGCGTGATCAGCTCCTGCACCATGACCTTGAGCTCGGCACGCGCGAGGTTCGCGCCGAGACAGAAGTGCGGGCCGATGCCGAACGCGAGGTGCGGGTTCGGCGAGCGCGTGACGTCGAAGCGGTCGGGATCGGCGTAGACGTCCTCGTCGCGGTTGGCGCTCTGGTAGAGCATCAACACGCGCTCGCCGGCGGCGATCTTCTGGCCGCGGATCTCGGTGTCACGCGTCGCCGTGCGGCGAAAGCAGATGATCGGCGACACGAAGCGCAGGATCTCCTCGACCGCCGAGTCCATCAGCTCCGGACGCGCGCGCAGCAGCTCGATCTGCGCCGGATCCTGCATCAGCGCCAGCATGCCGCCCGAGATCGCGTTGCGCGTGGTCTCGTTGCCGGCGACGAGCAGCAGCGTCATGAACATGATGATCTCGTCGTTCTCCATCGCCTCCTCGTCCTCGGCGAGTACACCGTCCTGCTGCGCCGCGACCAGGATGCTGACGAGGTCCTCGCGCGGGTTCTTCCGCCGGTCCTCGAAGACCCCCTTCAGGTACTCGCCGTACTCGGCGTACGCGGTGACCGCGTCGTTCATCTTGACGGGGTCATCGTAGTTGCCGGCGACGTTGATCAGACGGTCCGACCAGTCGTGGAAGCGGTCGAAGTCCTCCTCTCGGATGCCGAGCATCTCGGCGATGATGTAGAGCGGCATCGGCACCGCGAGCTCGCGCACCAGGTCGCACTCGCCGCGCACCGCGACCTTGTCGGTGATGCGCTTCGCGAGCACGCGGATCTTCTCGTGCAGCACGCCGACCATGCGCGGCGTGAAGCCGCGATTGACGAGCTTCCTGAGCCGCTGGTGGCGCGGGTCGTCCATGCAGATCATCGAGATCATCGCGTCGGACTCGGGGAGCACACCCTGCGCGGCGGAGAAGACGTCGGCCGCCTTCGAGACCGCGAAAACGTCCTCGTACTTCGACAGCACCCAGAGCTTGCTCGCCTCGTCGCGGTAGACCGGCGCGTTGGCGCGCAGCCAGCGATAGGTCGGGTGCGGGTCGCCCTGGTACAGGTTCGAGTCGGTCAGGTTCGGCGTCATGGTCTTCCTCCGGGCAACGCTGTACAGGACGCCTCCCGGCTCTCTCCGGTGGACACCCGCTGGTGACACTTTGTAAAGTAGCCGGAGACACCATGTCAACACGGAAACGAGCCCGACCGCGCGCGCACCCGCGCCCGGCGACGCGCCCGGACCTCGTCGCGCGCACGCGCCTCGCGCCCGCCGATCGCCGGCGCGCCCTGCTGCGTGCGGCGGCGAAGCTCATGAGCGAAGGCGGCGTCGATGCGGTGCAGTTCGCGCAGGTCGCCAACGCCGCCGGCGTCACGCGGCCGCTGGTCTACAAGTTCTTCCCCAGCCGCCCGGCGCTGATCGTCGCGGTGCTCGAGGACTTCGCGACCGAGCTCGCCGACCGCTTCGGTCGCGGCGCGGCGCGCGCCATCCCCGGCAACGAGGCCGAGGCCGCGCGCGTCTTCGTCGAGGCGGTGTGCGACACGATCGAGGATCGCGGCGCCGGCCCCTGGCACCTGCTCGACGCGAAAGGCCCCGATCCGCAGGTCGCGCGGCGCGCGGAGGAGATCCTCGACGGCATCGTCGCGCCGTGGCGCGCGCACATCGCCGCCTTCGCCGGGGTGAGCGAGCGCGAGGCGGCGACCCTCGCGCGCATGATCGTCGCCGCCGGACGCGCCGTGCTCGAGCTCTGGTACAGCGGCGAGCTGACGCGTGCCGAGGCCGTGCGCGACACGACACGCGGCGTGAGCGCGCTGGTGACCGGCTTCGGCCGTCCGCCGGCCGAAGCCGGTCGCGCGCGCCGCCGGCGGGGATGAAGGGCGCGCGCAGCGCGCGGGGCGCCCCGGATCAGTGCCCGAGGTACGGCGCGAGGATCGCGAACGGCGCGAGCTTCGGCCGGTAGCGCAGGAGCAGCCCGCCGAGCGACGCGAACGCCCGCCCGAGCAGGACGAAGTGTACCGGCACGCGACACGGCGGGATTCGCCTCGAGCGCCGCGAGCAACGCCTCAGCGGAGAGGCGACGTCGGAGACGCGCCGTCGAGCCAGCGCAGGACGTCGCCGCGCAGCGCCCGCGCCGCGCCCCGGCCCGCGTCGTAGGTCCGCTGGAGCTTGTCCGGGCTCGTGTAGTCCCACTTCGCGATCGGCACCTCCTCCTCGGGCGCGAGGTAGAGGCGATCGGCGGTCGCGGGCAGGAGCGCGCGAGGCACGGGGCGCGTGAGCAGGACCAGCACGCGCCCGCCCCGCGCCGCCGCCGACAGCGCGCGCACCGGGACGTTCTCGACGAAGCCGCCGTCCACGTACGTGCGGCCAGCGACGCGCGGCAGGCGCGTCACGAGCGGCGTCGCCGACGACGCGAGCACCGCGTCCTCGATCGCCGTCGCCGAGCCGAGCTCCTGCGCGGTCACGACCTCGAGGTCGAAGCCGGGCGGTGCCGCGTCCGGACCGTGCAGGATGCCGTCCCGCTTGCGTGCGCCGTAGTCGCGCAGCGCACGCCACAGGAGCGGCGCGAAGCGCAGGCCCGCCGCCGCGTGGGCGAGCAGGATGCGCACCGGCCCCGCCGCCGCGAGGCGCTCGAGCCCGCCGGCGTCGAGCCCGCACGCGACCGTCGCGCGGTAGATCGCCTCGTGCGGGAACACCGGCGCGCGTCCGAGCCGCTCCGGGTAGACGTTGCGCGGATTCTCTCCGGCCAGCTCGAGGAATCGTTCCATCATCGGACCGGTCGAGCGCGCCGCGAGCGCGACCGCCATGCACGCGCCCGCCGACACGCCGGCCCACTCGCGCGGCTCCGGCAGCTCCGGCCGCAGCTCCTCCAGCAGCCCGACGCTCCAAGCGGTGCGACAGCCGCCGCCCGCGAGCACGACGGACAGGGCCACGGCGCTCAGCCCGGCCCCTCGCCGAGGACCTCGAGCACGTGGCGCCGCGCGCCGTGGACGTCGACCAGCGCACCGCTGTCGCGGCTGGTCGCGACCTCGGCCGCGGTGAACGGCGCGAAGTCCACCGGCACCTCGCCGGCGCCGAAGCGGCGCACGACCCAGGTCAGGAGCGCTGCGGTGTCGGCGTCGTCGAGCTGCACCGCCACCACGCTCGGCAGTCGGAGCAGGTAGTCGCGCCCTTCGCCCACGCGCATGAAGCGGCCGAGGGCACCGTCGAGCGGCGGCACCAGGCCGGGCGTCGCCTTGCCGTCGACGAGGTGGCAGCCCTGGCAGTGCAGCGCGTAGTTGACGCTCGGGTCGTACGCGGCCGCCGGAAGCACCGATGCCGCGTGGAACGGCAGCGCGAGGACGGCCACGAGCAGCGCGATCGTCCGCGGCGCCGCGCGAAGCGCACGACCGCGACGCGTCGCGGTCGACGCGCTCACTTGGCGACGCCGAGCACCACCGACACGGAGCAGTGGACCGCCCGGCTCTTCGTTCCGAAGCACCACAGCAGGCTGTTGTTCTTGTACATCACGTACGGCGGCTTCTCGCCCTCCGTGCGCATGCACTGGCAGCGCATGCAGAGCGTCGAGCCGCAGCAGTCGTTGTACGAGACCACGTAGTCGTTGCCGTCCGCCGGGTTCCGGCAGGTGCCGATCCAGGTGATCGGCGACATCTCGGTGCCGGGCGGGCACGCGCTCGCCGTGCCGCCGCAGCAGGCGCAGAGGAAGCCGTCGATCGCGCAGTTCCGCCAGTAGTCGCACGCGGTGGGATCGCCCGCGTCGCCCTCGATCAGCTTGTCGTCGGGCAGAGCAGCGTGACCGCGTGCCACCGGCAGGAGCGGCAGCGCCGCCGCGCCGACCAGCCACGCGCCGAGGCGTCCGAGCGCGCTACGACGCGAGGTCGCACGCGCGAGGCCGCGCGTCACGCGCTCGGCGACGCGGTCGAACGTGGCGTCGAGCGAGAGCCTCATCGCATGCCTCCGGACATGCGTCCGGCGAGCCGATCGGCATCGCGCTCGAGCAGCTCCTGCAAGGTGCCGACTCCGAGCGCGTCGGCCTCGAGGAGGCTCTCCAGGTGCTCGCGCGTGTTCACCAGCCCTTTCGAGCGGATCGTGCCGGCCGGGTCAAGGAGGACCGCGTACGGCACGCGCGGCACCTGCCACGTCATGCCGAGCACCGGCGACACCACGCAGTCGAGGTCGGCGACGCCGTGCGCGCGCACCAGCTCGCGGTACTCGTCCGGGCTTCCGTCGCCCGCGAGGACGACCTCGACGCGCGCGCGCTCCTCGCGCGCGAGCGCGCGCAGCACCGGCAGCAACGTCTTGCACACGGGGCAGGTGACGGAGAGGAAGAAGAGCAGCGTCCGGCGGTCGTCGAGGCGCGGCGAACCGATCTGCAGCGTGCGACCGTCGAGGGTCGTCGCGGCGACCACCGGTGGCCGCTCGCCCACCGCCGGGCCGCGCCCGAGCGTGAGCGCGCCGACCGGCGCGACGCGCTCGTAGAGGACGCCGAGCTGCCGCGCGAGCGCCAGCACCACACCCGCGAGCACCAGGACGAGAACCCACAGGACCAGGTTCGAGACCAGGAGCGCCGTGGTCACGAGCGCGCCTCGCGCAGCTCCGCGCGCAGCGCGCCGACCACCGGCGCGAGCGCCACCAGGCGCTCGGCCGCGGCGTAGAGGGTCGCGAGCGCCAGCAGCGCGAGCGGCACGGTCACGAGGTCGACCCAGACGAGCGCACGCGGCGCGGCCGGCAGCAGGGTGGCGAGCGCCGCGGCGACGAGGAGCGCGTTGCGCGCGAGCAGTGCGCCGCCGATCTTGCCCCCGCGCGCGCCCGGGCCCGTGCAGCCGCAGTCGAGGTCGCGTCGTCCGCGCGCCAGGTTGACGCCCATCGCGAGCGCGTACAGCAACAGCAGCGACGCCGCGGCCAGCGCCCCGGCACGGCCCGCACGCGGCGTCACCAGGAGCGCCGCGGTCGCGAGCTCGACGAGCGGCAGCGCGCGCGCCGCCGGCGCGAGCGCGCCCGCCGGCAGCAGACGGTAGGCCTCGAGCGATGCGCGGAACCCGTCGCGATCGCGCAGCTTGTGGGCCGCGGCGGCGACGAAGAGCAGCGCCAGCGCGGCGCGCAGGATCACGACGACGACCGGGTCCACGCGGTCCTCGTCAAGGCGCGACGAGCACGCTGCCCGAAAGGCCCGGCTCCGCGACCTCGCGCAGCATCTCGCCGGTGGTCGCGTCGTGTACCGTCACCGCGGGCGGGATGAGCGACATCACCACCAGCACCGGTTCGTCGTCCTGCGTGACCAGCAGTCCGTCGGCGCCCATGTTGGGCAGCGCCGTGTCGAGCAGCCACGACAGCATCCGGTCCTGCATGCGCTCGCGACCGAGGCGCATCTGGCCGCGCAGGAAGCCGGCGAGCGGGTTGCTCACCGGGATGCGTAGCACGCGCCCGCGGCTCGTGGAGTCGTACACCCAGATCTCCGATCCGGGCTCCTTGTGCGTGTCGGGTCCGCCCTGGTGAACGAGCACGTACAGCTTGCCGGTCTTCGCGTGCACGGTGAACGGCTGGCCGCCGCCGACTCGCCAGCCCTCGTCGCGCTCGGCCTTTCCGAAGAGAGACCACGGCTCGCCGAACTTCGCAGGCGTGGTGGTGACGTCGACCGTCTGGACGTTGCCCTCGAACGAGACGAACGTCCACTCGTCGCCGCGGCGTCCGGCCGCCTCGAACAGCGGGTCCTTGTCCGCGTCGAAGAAGCGCGCCGTGCGCTCGGCGGCGACCAGGCCGCCCGCGTCGTCGAGCGTCACGACGAGCGCCGAGCCGTCGGCGCACAGCATGAAGAAGCGCCGTGCGCCGGCCGCGTACACGAGACTGCAGCCCGGCGTCTGCACCTCCGCCGCCATCCTCCGCTGCTCCACGTCGACGATCGACAGCGACTGCGCGGGCGTCGCGTTGAACACCGCGACGAAGCGGCCGTCGTCGCTCAGCGCGTTCGGCGCGACGCCGGGGAAGTACTCGGCACGCTTCGGCGGGATCACGATCTCCGCCTCGGGCATGAAGGTCCTCGCGTCGTAGATCGTGACCACGTCGGTGCGATCGCCGCGGACACCGCGCGAGAAGTAGCTCTCCGGGATGTAGACCTTCGTGTGGTCGGGCGAGTAGAGCGGCCAGATCGTGAAGCCGACGCCGGGCGAGCCGGCGGTGATCGTGCCGAGCATCTGGCCGGTGTCGCCGTCGTAGAGCGCCGTCCGGTGCAGCAGGACGTCGCTCAGCAGGAACCAGTGCGGTCCGGGCTTCGCCGGCAGCGTGAGCACCTGTCCGACGGGCTCGGCGACGTCGTCCTCGGCGCGCGCCGCGCCCCCGAGAAAGGACACGCCCGCGAGCAGGAGGAGGCCCGGCACGAGACGGCGGAGGTCGCGCAGCACGCGCCGCTCATAGCAGAGGTTCCGGACGCGGCGCGAGAGCCGCGACGCCGCGACGCGCCGCGCTTGGGTAGTGGCCGGTTCCAGCCACCTGCGTAACTGAAACCGGCCACCATCCGGTTCGATACCGAAGGTCCGATCGCTTTATGTCAGCGCGTGCATGCGGTAGGCTGCGCCCCCTTGCAGCATGGAACCGTCCGAGCCAGATTGGAAGCAGCTCATAAAGCAGCGCCGCACCAACCCGGACTGCACAATGAGGGCTGTTCTCATCGACCGAGCCGCCGAAGGAGGATCTACGCCCTTCCAGGTCGTGGCTGATGATACCCACCGGTACTGGGTCAAGACGCTCGACAATCCGCAGGGAGCGCGAGTGCCGGTTTCTGAGCAGGTCGTGTCTCGCTGCGGAGCACTAATTGGTGCTCCGACGTGCCCCGTGGCGGTTATCGAGATCCCGGACGACTTTGATGGTCACAGGCTCCCGACCGGGCGAGTCCTGCAATCTGGACTCGCCCATGCGTCGCGGGATGTCCAGAGCGCGATCTTCAGTCGCGACTTGGGCCACCGATCATCCGATGACAACCGAAGGCGGCATGCAGGAGTCTTTGCACTCTACGATTGGTGCCTTGGTTCGGATGGGCAGTGGATCTATGACAGTGCCGACGACAACCGCCTCTACAGCCACGACCACGGTCACTACTTCGGCGGTCCGGAATGGACGGCTCGCTATTTGGACTCCACCGTCGATCAGGCACGTCAAGCATGGCCTAATGCCAGTGGCCTAGACCCGGATGAGCTGCATCGCCTCTCTGAGCGGCTCTCGGCAGTAACGACTCACGACATCGCGAACGTCCTGGCAGCCATCCCCCAGCAGTGGCCGGTGACCGATGAGGAGTTGGCCCGGTTGGCGTCTTTTCTGGATCGGCGGCGACTCGCAGTAGCCGAGCGACTGCGAGTCCTCTCCACCTAGGGGGCCACGAATGCGCTATCTTTACTCAGCTATACGTTTCGTCCCCGATCCCGCGCGTGCCGAGTTCGTCAACCTTGGACTGATCGTGGGGAGCGAGGACACCGGCGAATGGGTTGCTCAAGTGGTATCGCGCCTTGAGCGCGCCAATCACATGGACGAACAACACGTTCTACCCCGAGTGATGGCCGAAGTAGCCAAGCTCGAAACCGATCTCGCGCGCGTGAGCGAGGCGAATGAGCAGGGCCGTACTGACCCTTCTCTGCCGAACGTTGATAGTGCGTGGCTTCTACGGCTGTCGGCTGAGAACGCGAATATTCTGCAGTACAGCGCTCCCGTCCCGGTCGTTGCCAACAGCGCCCAGCAAGCCCTGGATCTCTTGTGGGGGCAGCTGATTGTAGAGCCAGAGGCGAGAGCCAGAAACTTCGTCAGCAAGCACCGCGCCCTTGGGCGCGTCACCACGGCTCTCCGCAACTCGGTCGGGCAAGAGCACTTTGGCAGAAAAGCGCTTATAGAGACCACATCAACGCATGGCACCATCGATTTTGCGGCGCATAACGGTCGCATCGTCGAGCTGACTCAGTGCTGGTCCTTCCAAGTCGCCAACACCGCACAACTACTTGACGACATCAAGGCATGGGCATGGACCATACGCGACCTGCGCCGTTCTGGCGGAGTTGTTCGTATTGACGGTTTAGCATTTGACGCCGACAGGGACGTTTCTCTCTCGTCGGTGTACGTACCGCCGCTAGAGGATTCGGACGAGGGCCTGCGCGCGTTCGAGGAGGCTGGTCGAGCATTTGGAGATGCTGAGGTCAGGGCAGACACCTTTCCGCTTGAGGAAGCCGAGCGGGTCGGCGAGCGCGCGCGTGCTCGGCTTCACGCGTAGCCCGCAGCTTAGCGGCCCTTTCCGCCCGGTATGAGCCGGAGCGTGTACGTCGCCTTCGGAGTCGGCTCCGGCGCCGGCCTCGGTGCGATGGGCTCCGGCTTCGCGGCAAGCGCGCGCTCGATCAACTCACTGATGCTCCACACGTGGTCGGTGATGCCAAGCTGCATCAGCGGGGTGACGCGAAGGGTTTCGTGAACACGGCACGCGTTGTAGACCATGAAACTGGAGCGCGATCGCGGCCTTGTGCTGACGAAGACGCTTGCTGTGCCCGTTGGTGAGCCTGGTAAATCTCCTCGACGAGAGCCGCGTCGTGAGATTGAAGCGCTCCACGTACGACGTACTCACATGCGCGGGGTCGGGATGGCCGATGACATTGGTCTTCTCGATTCCTATAACCCGGCCCGGCGAGTAGCGCGCCTCGGCGTCGTTCCCGGCTGCCGACTGGTACTCCTTAACGGCCTGGGCGAAGTCGACGTTGCGGCCGAACGCCAGCCGGATCGCACCAGGGTACGGCGCGAAGCCGTCCGCCGTGATCTGAGGCCTGTTGATGACGCGAAGGCTCAAGTCCTCGGTCAGCAGCATCGTGTTCTCGGCGGTTCGCTTGCCGACGACGTACGAGAGCACCGCTTTCGAGGTCGCGTCGAGCGCCACGAAGACGTACGCGTCGCCCATCTCCGGCGCGTCGCCAGGCTTCAGAAAGCGCTGGTGCTTACCGACGTAAGCCCACTGCTCGTCAAGTTCAATAAACGAGACTTGAAGGTTCCGCATCAGCGCATCGTGAAGGCTGGCGCAGGCTTCGCCGACGCGCAGCGAGAGCGTGCCCACCGTCTCGCGATTCACGTCGCACATGCGCTCGGTGGCGCGCTGGGACATGCCTTCGGTCAGAGCAGCGATCACGCGCGCTTGTTTGTCGATCGGGAGAACGTTCATGGGGCCGCTTGCCTTCCTCCGACAGGCGACCCATCCTTGACCTTGGAGTGTGTCGGGCGGGTTTACCTGCTCGGTACCGTGGCCCCGTTCCTGGGTGCAACCAGGACGGGGCCGCTCCTTTTGCGTAGTGTTAATGTAGCTACACAAACCCTCCCTTGTCAATAGGATAGTTGTGGGATATCCGTGGCTACATTATGCCTAGGCCAAAGAAGTCGGCGGCGCAGCGCAAGCAGGACACGATACGAGTTCGCGTAACCGACGAGCAGAAGAAGACCATGCAAAAGGCCGCTAATGCTGCAGGTCTGGACCTCTCGGCGTGGCTCCGCACGCTAGGGCTTCAAGCCGCAAAGCAGGAGGCGCGGAATGGCTGATGACTTCGATCCGCCGCTCGATGCGGGGATCGCGCACGTGGTGCTTGTCCTACGCCGGGCTGGCGTGGAGACGTATGAGAGCTGTGAGGGCGGGCCGGGACACGCATACCCGGAGCCGGCGGTGCGCTTTCATGGTGGACATGGTGAAGGCTATAGAGCGCTCGCCGCCGCACTAGACGCCGAGCTACCAGTTCTGGAGCTACGGCGCGTCTGGCAGGTGCAGGATCGCGAAGCGGCCGGCCCTTGGTGGGAGCTAACGTTTCACTCCCACGCCCAGGCCGACCGCCCCGCACCTACGGCGCGCTGACTACTTCAGCGACGCACACTCGCGGCACAGCGGCTTGTTGCCCGTGCCAGACCGCAGGTTCTCGCGCTCGATGTTGTTGCCGGTGTTGCAGTCCGTGTTGTTGTGGTGCACGGGCTGCTTGATCGAATGCCAAGGATTGGTCTTCACTTCGATTGTTCTCTCTGCCCATAGTGGGCCGTTGGTTGTGGAAACGAGTTTGAAGTGTCGCGAGTTCGCCCCTCGCGGCGCGCTTCAGTTGAGGTCACAGGCCAGCGCGTATTATCGCGCGGTCGGTCAACCACACGGGAACAGTCCTCCCCTCCCCACCTCTGGAGGTGGGTTGTGGGCTGGACCCTGATCGGGGATTCCGTTAAGGGTTAGGTGTGTCAGGCAGGTGCCCTCTCCACGGTCCAGCCAGATCATCGGGAGACCGGGGAGGGGATCGCACCCTCTAACCAACGGCTTGCGGGGCCGCGGTTGTCCACTAGGACGCCCGGTCAATAGCAGGGGCGGGGTTGCTACCAACAACCCCGCCCCGTTCATTTTGTGCCCATAATTTCCCCCAGGGGTGCGTAGGTCATCGAGCGCTTGGTCCCGCGGGACTGGATGCGGCCCGCCTTGACCAGTCGGTAGATCGCCGAATGGACAATTGTCGCCTCGATGTCGGCTTTCACCTCCTGCGCAGCGGCGAGGATCTCTAGCGCCGACATCCACCTGTGCTTGCGCGCTAGTACGGCAAGGACGAGATCCGGTGCCGTGAGGTCCTGGCTCCTCAGCCGGCTCATCCACTCGTCGTTCGAGACGGCGACTCGGGGAGGAGCGGGCGCCACGCTGGGCAGACTGGCCGCGGGCGGGGTGGGCTTACCAGTCTCGGCTGACGGCATCTTTGCTAGGGCCTCGCGAACCTCCCGGAGGCGACTTGTCAAAAGGGCTTCCTCGGCTTCAAGCTGCTCGCGCAGACCAGCACCCTGCTGAAGCCATTGCTTTACCAGGTCAAGAGCGCGCACTTCCGGGGCGTCGTTGGTAGCCACGCTCGCACCCTGCCATACTTACGCGAGGCGCGCAAGTATCGTGCAAGTAAGCCATGCGGACGCTCAGCGAAGGGCCGGCGAACCTCGTTATTAACGACGGCTGCCCCCGCTGGCGCAGAACCAGCCACCTCAAGCATTGAATCCTGCCACTACCGTCTATAACCGGCCAGCACCCGCGCTTGCATCCCGCGCGCCCGCTGGAGAAGAAGGGGCGTGACGTCCGACGAGCTGCTGCGCTACTTCGCGTGGATCTGCCGGATCGCGGCGGCGCTCTTCCTGGCGGCGTTGCTGCTGTCGGGACGCGCGTCGGCGGCGCCGGAAGCTTCCGTCGCCGCGGCGAGCGCCACCGGCGCCGACGCCGAGGCACGCGAGGTCTACGCGTCGACCTGCGTGAGCTGTCACGGCCCCGGCGGACGCGGCGACGGGCTCGCCGCCGCGGGCCTGCCGGCAAAGCCGGCGAGCTTCTCCGACCCGGCGTGGCAGAAGCGGATCAGCGACCAGGAGATCGACCGCGCGATCGTCGGCGGCGGCGCCGCGGTGAACAAAAGTCCCCTCATGCCGCCGAATCCCGCGCTGGCGCAGAAGCCGCAGGTGGTCGCCGCGCTGCGCACGATGATCCGCAGCTTCGGTCGATAGTTTCAGCGGTTCGTCGGCAGCGACCCTGCGAGCGCGCAGCACGCAGCCGAGCGCAACGCGCGCGGGGGAGTGGGGCGAGGGGTCGCGTGACCCATCGTTGGAGCCACGGCCCTCCCGGCACGCCCCCCTCTGCGACGGCGAAGCCGAGCGGCCGAGCGAAGCGAGCGCGGAGAGTGGGGCCCCGCGCGGCTTTGCCGCGTGGGGCGAGAGGGCCCGTGCCCTCTCGGTGGAATGACCGCGCTCCGACGCGCTGCGCTGCAGCGAAGCGCAAGAACGAGCGTTGACAGGACCTGCGCGACGTCACTACCGTCGCGCGCTTGCCGGGTCCCTCGCAACGAGGGACGCCCCCCGAAGACACGACACCACCTCAGGAGGGATCCCCAAAATGCGCAGACTCGTCATCGCCGCACTCGCGGCGCTCGTTTTTCCCGACGCCGCACAGGCGGTGACGTGCGAAGACCGCACGCCCGCCGCGATCACCACCGTCGCGCCCGCCGCGCGCAAGTGCCAGGAGACGATCGCGGCCGAGGGCGCGAAGTTCCTGAAGGCCAAGCTGAAGGCGCTCGCGGCGTGCCGGGTGAACAAGAAGGTCGCGACCGGCGGCTGCCCGACCGCGAAGGACGTCGAGAAGGTCGAGAAGGCGGCGGCGAAGTCGGCGGCGAACATCGCCAAGGCGTGCGGTGACGACGCGGCGCAGGCGGGGCTCACGTCGTCGTACGCGAGCCTGACCGACCCCGCGCCGATCTCGAGCTGCATGCTGTCGCAGCACAACGTGATCGGCGAGTGGATCGTCGCCAACTCGAACGGCGCCACCACCGAGGCGTGGCCCGGCACCGGCAAGGACCGCGAGGGCTGCGTCAAGGAGATCAACAAGACCGCCTGGCAGGTCGCGGACCTGACGCTCAAGCACACCAACAACTGCATCAAGGCGCAGATGAAGGCGGGGACGGTCGGCGATCTCGCGCCGATCTGCGTCGGCAGCTTCGCGGGCGGCAACTTCGTCCCGCCGACCGACGTCAAGACGGCCGACAAGATCGCCAAGCTGTTCGCGCAGGTCGAGGGCAAGATCGCCAAGAAGTGCGGACCGCTCGTCGCGCTGAACCAGATCTCGACGCTGTTCGCTTGCCCCGGCGCGACCTCGGTCGCCGACCTGCAGGCGTGCGTGGTGTGCAGCGGATTCAACGGCACCACCGACGCGCTCGCGCAGCAGTACTCCGAGAACGGCAGCTTCGTCGCGAACGGCGTCGGCGCGATCCAGGCGGCGGTGAGCGCCGCGTCGGTGAACGACAAACTGCTGATCGCCTCGGGCACCTACGCCGAGGAGGTGCTGATCACGACGAACGGGCTCAAGATCGTGGGCTGCGGCGGCGCCACCAACGATCGCCCGCGCATCGTCCCGCCCTCTCCCGAGGTGAGCGGGCGCGCGCTGCGCGCCAACGGCGTCGACGGGCTCGTCTTCCAGAGCCTCGAGACCTTCGACCAGGCCAACGACGGCATCCGCGTCTCCCTCGCGAACGGCCTCACGTTCCGCGACATCGTCGGCGACGGCAATCTGCGCTCGGCCTACTCGATCTTCCCGATCACCAGCAACAACGTGCTGATCGAGCTGTCGCGCGTGTACCGCGTCGACGACGCGCCGCTCTACGTCGGACAGTCGAGCGGCATCGTCGTGCGCTGGAACGACGTGCGCGACAGCGTCGCCGGCATCGAGATCGAGAACTGCGGCAACGCGGAGGTGTACGGCAACTACTCGAGCAACAACACCGCCGGCATCCTCGTGTTCAAGGACGGCTCGCTGCCGGTGCAGCTCTCGCAGTGCCACGCGGTGCACCACAACCTGTTCGAGAACAACAACACGCCGAACTTCGGCACCGGCACGGTCGCGGGCGTTCCCGACGGCACCGGCATGCTGATCATCTCGAACGACACGACGCCCTTCCACCACAACATCGCGCGCGGCAACAACACCTTCGGCCTCGCCTTCCTCGACCAGCAGGTGGCGTCGTTCGGACCGCCGTTCAGCGCCGATTCGATCCCGCAGGACAACTACATCTACGCCAACTGGCTCACCGGCAACGGCGGCACGCCCGATCCGGGCGTCGGCTTCGGCGCCGACGCGGTGGCGCTGTTCGGTAGCGGTCCCGCGGGCAACTGCCAGGTGAACAACATCTTCGGCACCCAGGTGGCGTTCACCACCAGCCTGCTGACGTGCTCGGTGCCGGTGACGCCGACCTTCCCGAGCTGCCCGGCGCCGCCGGTGCCCTGAGGCCGCTCCCTTCTCCACCTGCAACTCGTGGTGACGATCGACATGCCCAGACGTGCCATCGCCCTCGTCGCCTTCGCCGCGGCCGCCTTCCTGGCGGCCGCGGCCGGGGCGACCCCGCTCGGCTCGACCCGCGAGGACTTCCGCCTCCCGGGCACGCAGCCGCTGTCGTTGACCGATCCGATCTCGACGCCGGAGAACTGCACGCCGTGCCACTCGGGATACGGCCAGCCACAGGTCGAGCCGTATCGGGCCTGGAGCGGCTCGATGATGGCGCAGTCGGGACGCGACCCGCTCATGTGGGCGGCGCTCGCGGTGTCGAACCAGGACGCGCCGCACTCGGGCGAGACGTGCCTGCGCTGCCATCTCGGCAAGGGCTGGCTCGAGGGGCGCTCGGCGCCCGAGGACGGCACGGCGATGACCGCCGCCGATCGTCACGGCGTGCAGTGCGGGCTCTGCCACCGCATGGTCGATCCGGTGGCGAATCCGGGCAACCCCGCCGAGGACGCGCCGATCCTGGCTGCGCTCGGCGGGCCCGTGCCGGCGTTCGGCGGCGCGATGATGGTGGTCGATCCGGAGGACCGCCTGCGCGGCCCGTTCGACCTGATCGCAGACCTGGGCAGCGATCCGCACGTGCCGGCGCGCTCGACGCTGGTATCGCCGTTCCACACCACCTCGGCGATGTGCGGCACCTGCCACAACCTGAGAAATCCGGTCTACACGCGCAACGACGTGACCGGCGAGTACGAGCTCAACGCGGACGACACGCCGGCCGACCCGACCAAGGGCTTCCCGGAGCAGTCGACCTACGACGAGTGGCTCGCGAGCGAGTACGCCACCGGCGGCGTCTACGCGCCGCAGTTCGGCGGCAACAAGGCGGTCGTCTCGAGCTGCCAGGATTGCCACATGCCCGACGTGACCGGGAAGGACGCGGCGCTCGGCCTGACCCGTGACGACGTGCCGCTGCACACCTTCGCCGGCGCCAACACCTTCATCCCGAAGGTGCTGCCGCACCACCCCGCGTTCGGACCCGAGGTCGACGCGAGCGCCCTCGCCGAGGGCATCACCCACTCGACCGCCATGCTGCGCAAGGCGGCGACGCTCGAGGCCGAGATCTCCGGCGGCAACCTGACCGTGCGCGTGACCAACGAGAGCGGCCACAAGCTCCCCACGGGCTATCCCGAGGGACGACGCATGTGGCTGCACGTGCGCGCCTTCGACGCGAAGCGGAACCTGCTGCTCGAGTCGGGCCGCTACGTGTACGCGACCGCGGCGCTCGTCGGGCACGGCGCGCTGCCGCCCGATCCCGGCTACGACCCGCACCTGCAGGTGTGGGAGGCCGAGCAGGGCATCAGCCCGGCGGTGGCCGCGGTGGTCGGCAAGCCGGCGGGACGAAGCTTCCACCTGTCGCTCAACAACGTGCGGCTGAAGGACAACCGCATCCCGCCGCGCGGCTTCACCAACGCCGCCTACGAGGCATTCGACGGGCACCCCGTCGGCGCGACCTTCGCCGACGGGCAACACTGGGACGACGTCGTGTATCCCGTCGGTCCGTCCGCGGTGCGCGCCGAGGTGACGCTCTACTACCAGACGACCACGCGCGAGTACGTCGAGTTCCTGCGCGACGAGAACACCACCACCGCGGCCGGCAACGTGCTCTTCGACCTCTGGAACGACCACGGGCAGGCCGAGCCGGTGGCGATGGCGCGCACCTTCGTCGAGAGCAACGACCGGGTCGTCCTCGCCTGCCAGAAGAGCGTGTCGCGCCTCGCGGCGCGCTACCGGAAGGACCACTACAAGGAGTGGTCGCGCTGCTACCAGCGGCGCGCGCAGGGGCTGTCGTGCGACGCGTCGACGCGCGACCAGCGCATCGCGGCGGCGGCGGCGAAGCTGCGCGAGCGGCTCGGCGGTCCGCGCGACGCCGCCTGCTCGGGCAAGAGCCTGACGCCGGCGACGCTCGGGCACGCCTCGGTGTGCGGTGCGCCGTGCTCGCAGATCGTGCTGTTCGACATGAACGACCTCGCGAGCTGCGCGCTCTGCCAGGCCCAGGCGGTCAACGGGGAGGCGCTGCGCTCGGCGTACGGCTCGCGCCCGCCGCTCCTGCCCGGGGTCGTGCCGGCGGCGGCGCGCTCCTGCCAGGCGTCGCTCGACGACGCGGCGAGCCGCTACGCCGAGGGTTTCGGCCAGGCGGCGACCGCGTGCGCGCTCGACAACGCGACCGGCCGCAACGTGCCGCCCGTCGACTGCAGCACCAGTCCCGGTCCGAAGTTCGCCACCGCCGAGGCGCGCGCGGCGAGTCGCGTCGCGCGCTGCACGGACTTCACCGGCCTGTCCGGGTGCGCGACCTCGGGCGGCACCGCCGCCGTCCAGGCGTGCATGGCGAGCACGGCGAGCGTCGCCGTCCGCCCCTACGTGGAGGTTGCCTTCCCATGAAGAGCCGACGCTGGCCGAGCGTTCTGGGAGGCGTCCTGCTCCTCCTCGCCGCCGTCGCGTCCGCGCCGGGCACGGCGCAGGCACGCCCCAACTACTTCGAGGCATTCACCGCCTACTACGGTCTCTCACCGGGCGACGATCTGTACGCGTGCGGCGTCTGCCACCTGAAGTGGGGCGGCACCGGCGCGCGCAACCCGTACGGAACCGCCGTCGAGCAGCAGCTCTACATCGGTGCCAAGCCGATCATCGACGCGATCCGCGACATCGAGAACGAGGACACCGACCTCGACGGCTTCACCAACCTCGAGGAGATCACGACCCACGGCACCCTGCCCGGCATCTCGTGCGACAACTACACGATCGCGCTCAACCCGCCGCCGTACTTCCAGTCGGTGATCACGCCGCTCGTGCCGACGTGCCTCGAGTCGATGGACCTGCGCGTGCAGCCGATCGAGATCACGGTGCTCACCAAGGTGGGCAAGACCGACAGCTTCCCGATCGAGCTGGTCAACAACGGCACCGACTTCCCGATCACGGTGAGCAGCTACGACCTGCTGCCCGGTGCGCCCGCGGGCCTGTCGGTGAGCGGACCGGCGCTGCCGCTGGTGATCCCGGTCGGGGGCAGCGCGAGCCTGACGCTCACGTTCACGCCACCCGTGTCGACGCTGGTCGCGGCGACGCTGCGCATCGCGTCCGACGATCCGGACGAGCCGGCGATCGACATCCCGGTCGGCGGCATCAGCTTCGTCCCGAACGTCGCCCCCGCGCCGAAACGCGCCGCCTGCCACAAGGCGGTGCAGCGCCGCGTCACGGCGCTCACGCGGACGCACACCAAGGAGTGGGGCGCGTGCTTCGTCGCGGAGCAGCGCGGCACCGCGTGCGACGCCGGCCGGCGCGATCTGCGCATCGCACAGGCGGAGGCGCGGCTGCGCGACGTGCTCGGCGGCACCGGGGACCGTGCCTGCGCCGCCGCCGGCCTCACGCCGACGCTCCTCGGCCTGCCCGCCCAGTGCGGCGGCGGCTGCGGTGCGATCGCGGTCACGAGCCTCGCGCGCTGGGCGGACTGCCTCGTCTGCCGCCAGAACGAGGCCACGTCGACGATGCTCGACGCGAGCGTCGGCACCGCCCTGCCCGATCTTCCGCCCGGAGCCCTGGGTGGCGTGCAGCAGGGCTGCGCCCGCGCCGTGGTGGCCGGCATGCAGCGCGCGGTCGGCTCGCTGCAGAAGAAGCTCGGCGCCTGCGAGCTCGCGAACGTCACCGCGGCGTCGCCGGTCGACTGCGTAGCGCAGCACGCGTCCGACGTCGCGCGCCTGACCGCGAGCGCCGGTCGCGCGATCGACCGCTGCCGCGACACCAGCGGCATGGCGGGCTGCCGTTTCGAGCCCGGCGCCGATCCGGCCTGCCTGGCCGACGCCGCGACCGCGATCGCGGGCGGCCTGGTCGACGCGGTGTTCGAGACCGAGTGACGGGCGACCCTCGGGGCGGGACGCGCGCGTCGCGCGACCACCCCGAGGCGCCCTCCCGGGCCGCGCCTACTTCTTCTTCTTGACGCGGACCGGCTTCTCGTTCGCCAGGCCGTACTCGACCACGTCGCCGGTCTTCAGGTCCTCGGCCGCGACGATCGTCAGGTCGATCTCGTACTCCTTGCCGTCGGCCCCCTTGATGCGCACCACCTCCTCCTCGACCGCGACGACGGTGCCGGTCTGCTGTCCCTCCTTCGCATGGGTCTCGGCGAGCGCCGGCTGCGCCGCGACGAGAACGAGGCCGAGCGCCATGGCGCCGAGGCCGAGCATGAGCTTCCGCATGTTCCCTCCTCCGTCCGGGAGCGCACCGGCACAGCACCGCACGAGAGCCCGGAGCTGCCCCGGGCGTAGTGCCGACGCCGGGACGAGTCAACGGCCGGGTCAGATCGCCGGGGGAGTGGCTCCGAGAACCGCCTCGCGCGCGACCCGGTCACGGGTCGTCACCGCGGCATACATCACGGCCGCCGCGGTCTGGACCCACATCAGCGAGACGATCACGCCGACGCCGAGCGCCAGGAGGCCGAGCAGCACGATCGGGATGGCGATCAGCCAGAGGATGAAGATCGTCATGCCGTATCCGCGGGTGCGCTCCCAGCTCGCCTTGATCGCGTCCACCGCGGCGAGCCGCTCGTCGACCACCAGGTACGGGACCCACGCGAGGCGCACCGCGGCGATGATGCCCGGAACGACGAGCAGCACGGTGCCGATCGCGACCAGCACGCTCATCAGGAGCCCGGCGAGCACCGCCTGCCAGTAGTCGCCGCGGAAGGCGGCGAACATGTCGCTCACGTCCGGCGTGCCGCCGCGCGCGGCCTTCAGGAACGCGTACATGCCGCCGAAGCCGACGGGTCCCAGCACGAGCACGTGGTACGCCATGCCGAGGAGCTCGTCGCCGAGCCAGCCGGACGGCACGCTCAGGAGCATCCACACCACCCCGATCAGCAGCAGCTCGAGGAAGCACCGCTTCATCTCCGCCCACGCGAAGCCGTAGGCCTCGGTCGCACTCGGTCCCGACGGCGACGTGTCCTGCATGACGACCTCCTCCTCCAGCTTGTCTCGTCGACCCCGCGCGCGCAGCGCGCGTGCCGAGCGCAGCGAGCGCGGAGAGTGGGCCCGTCGGGATCTGCCCGACGGGGCGAGAGGGCGCGTGCCCCCTCGTTTCTACAACCCGACCACCACCTTCGGCGGGTACTTCTTGAACGTCGTCAGGTGGCTCTTCACCCCCGACTGGAACGCCTCCAGGTAGGCGAGCTTGCGGATCAGGTAGCTGCGCGTCTCCTTCGGGTCGAGGTAGAGGTTGTAGAGCCGTCCGTACGGATACTTCTGGGTCACGCCGGTGAAGCCACCGGGGTTGTGCACGTCGCGGTCGTCGTCCGAGATCGACGCCAGCATGAACTTGTACTCGCCGACGCGCAGCGCCGAGAACTGTCGTCCGAGCCAGTAGTAGACGTGCTTGCGATTCGACATGCCGCTCTCGTGCAGAAGGAACGACGATTGGTCGACGCCGTCGATGAACCGATCGGCGGGGATCGACGCTTCCGCACCGGCGAGGGCGAGCACCGTCGGGAAGAGGTCCATCTGCGAGAAGAGGCCGTCCGAGGCGCGGCCCGGATCGATCATGCCTGACCACGCCAGGATTCCCGGCACGCGCTGGCCGCCCTCCCACGTCGAGCCCTTCGCGCAGCGGAACGGCGAGTACGCGGCGTCGGGCCAGGTCTCCATCTCCGGACCGTTGTCGGACGAGACGAAGATCAGCGTGTGCTCGAGCTGCCCGGTCTCGCGCAGCACGTCGACCAGGCGCCCGACGATGTCGTCGAGCTCGATCAGCGTGTCCTTGTAGGGATGCTTCGCGGGCGACTTCCCGAGGAAGCGCTCGTGCGGGTAGTTGTCGAAGTGGGCGCCGCGCGTGCCGTGGTAGAGGAGCCACGGCTTCTTCTCGTCGGCCATGCGACGGATGAATCGCATCGAGTAGTCGGCCCACTTGTCGTCGAGCAGCGACAGGACGGGGATCGTCACCTCCTCGACGCTGGTCAGCTCACCGCCGCGCGTGCCGTGCACGAAGCACTTGTTGAACGGCTGGTTCTCGATCCACCTGGTGCGCTCTTCCGAGTAGACGATCTCGGGGAAGAAGTAGGGGTCGCGCCACTCGGTGTACATGTCGGAGACCGACAGGAAGCCGTAGAAGTCGTCGAAGCCGACGTTCTGCGGCTGTGACTCGGCGTTCTCGCCGAGGTGCCACTTGCCGACCGCCTGCGTGACGTAGCCGGCGGCGCTCAGCAGCTCGGCGAGCGTCACCTCGCCCGTGAGACCGCCCTTCTCGCCGTACATCGGCGGCCGCTGCAGGCCGTGCCGCATCGGCAGGCGCCCGGTCAGCAGCGAGGCGCGCGACGGCGTGCACGACGGCTCCGAGTAGCACGACGTGAGCCGCAGGCCGCCGGCCGCGAGACGATCGATGTGCGGCGTCGGTGCGCCCACCGCGACGCCGCCGCCGTAGCAGCCGAAGTCACCCCAGCCGACGTCGTCCATGAGGACGATCAAGACGTTCGGGCGCCGGCCGCCGTGGTGCGACGCGTACTCCTCGATGCGGCGCCGGGCCGCGTCTTCCTGTGCCGGGTGGCGGAAGACGGGCTCGCGATTCTCGGCGAGCGTGACGGTCGGGGCGGCGATCGGGTCGTGAGCCATGCGGCGCTTCCTCCTCGAGCGGACCGCCGAGTCTCGGCCCGCCGTCGGGGGGAGTCAAGGGTGCGCCCCTCATCAGCGAAAGCGCTCGCGGCCGGCTGGACCGCTGATATCAGCTCGTCAAGACATCAAAATAAGCGCGCGCGCGCTGCCGTCGCAGCAAGCATGCGCCTGCCCGTTCGTTGCGCGCCGCGTTGCGCGAGCAAGCGTGCACGCTCGCGGCGCGTGGCGTTCGCCGTGGCACCGGCATTGCTCCCGCCTGTGCCATCCACCCACCTGCAAGGAGAGGTACGAGCGCATGTTGAAAACCTGTTGCAGCCCCCCCGATCTCGCTCGCCGGACACGGCAGCCGGACGCATCCCCCCAGACCCCACGCCGCGCCGGCCGCGCGGCGAAGGCGCAACGCCTTCTCACGATCACGGCCGTGCTGCTCGCGGCCTTCGCCGCCCCCGCTGCGGCTCAGGTCCTCGACCTCGAGAAGCTCGACGGACCGACCGCCATCAAGATGATGGAGCAAGGCAAGCTGACGTCGGTGCGACTGACGCGTGCCTACATCGAGCGCATCGACGCGCTGAACAAGCGCGGCCCGGGCCTCAACGCCGTGACGCAGCTCAACAAGGACGCGCTGAAGGAAGCGGCGCAGTTCGACAAGGAGCGCGCGCAGGGCATCATCCGCGGCCCCGCGCACGGCCTTCCCGTCCTGCTCAAGGACCTGATCGACGTGAAGGGCATGTACACGTCGAACGGCAACTTCTCGCTGCGCGAGTCGTTCCCCGAGGAGGACTCGGGCGTCGTCAAGAAGCTCCGCGCGAGCGGCGTCGTCATCCTCGGCAAGGTCGGCCTCACCGAGTGGGCGAACAGCTTCGGCAACCAGCCGTCGGGCTTCGGCAACCTGACGGGTCAGGTGCTGAACGCGAACGACGCGGACCAGAACCCGAGCGGCTCGTCGTCGGGCAGCGGCACCGCCGGCGCGGCGGCGCTGTCGATGCTCACGGTCGGCACCGAGACCTCCGGTTCGATCATCAGCCCGGCGGGCGCGCAGAGCCTGGTCGGCATCCGGCCGACGGTCGGCCTCGTGCCGGCGTACGGCATCGGCCCGATCTCCGCCTCGCAGGACACCGCGGGGCCGATGGACCGCACGGTCGCCAACGCCGCGATGCACCTGCAGTCCATGGCGGGGCGTGATCCGAAGAACGAGGCGGGCTACGAGTTCATCTTCGGCCCGAACTGGGAGCAGTCGATCACGCGCGCTCCCGAGGTGCTGCCCGACTACATGTCGGCGCTCGACCTCAACTTCGTCGCCGGCAAGCGCATCGGCTACAACGGCAACTTCGAGGCGGGCAGCCCGTCGAAGATCGCCTTCGACACCCTCGTCGCGGCGGGCGCGATCATGGTCGAGCGCCCCTCGATCTCGGTTCCGAGCGTGCCTGGGCTGCCGAGCGGCTACCAGCAGCACCTGTCGATCAACCTGTACTACCAGAACCTCGGCCCGCTGGCGCCGATCAAGAGCCTCATCGAGGAGGTCGCCGCCAACCAGGCGAACGAGCACGAGGCGCTCAAGTTCGGCAACAACTCGCACCTGAGCTCGTCGATGTCGGACGTGACGCCCGGCGGCGCGAACCAGATCGCCTACCAGTCGGCGATGCCGATCCGCCGTGCCGCGCAGTGGGCGGCGATCGACGCGATGATGAACAACCAGACGCCCGACGATCCGAGCGACGACTTCATCGCGATCCTGGGCTCGGTGCCGAGCGGTGCGACCGCGGGCACGCCGCAGATCACGATCCCGATGGGCTACAGCACGACGCTGCGCCGCGCGGTGAGCGTCTCGATCCACGGCAACGCGCTCAGCGAGCGCAACCTGATCGGCGTCGCGTACGTGATCGAGCAGGGCACCAAGCTCCGCCAGCCGCCGTCGGCGATCAACCCGAGCATGTACCGCTGCTCGAAGACCACGCCGCCACCGCCGTTCGCCAAGCGCGGCTCGTGCAACCCGGACTACGAGAGCTTGCTCGACAAGGTCCGCAGCGCGCCGGAGCTGCCGTTCTCGCTCGAGACGGAGTCGGTGCAGAGCCTGCAGGCGCGGATGACGGCGGGAACGCTGACGTCGGAGAACCTGACCAAGGCGTACCTCGCGCGCATCGCGCTCGCGAACGCCGAAGGGCCGTCGATCCAGGCGGTCCGCACGGTCAACAAGAACCGCGCGCAGCGTGAGGCGCGCCGGCTCGACAACCTGCGCAAGCGCGGCGTGATCAAGGGCCCGCTGCACGGCATCCCCGTGCTGCTGTCCGACGTGATCGACGCGAAGAAGTTCCCCACCACCGGCGGCTCGGTCGCGCTCGACAAGGCGGTCGCACGCAAGGACGCGAAGCTCGTCGCGAAGCTGCGTGCCGCGGGTGCGGTCATCCTCGGCAAGACCAACGTCACGGAGTTCCAGGGCATCTTCGACTCGAACCTGCCCGAGGGCTACTCGTCGCTCGGCGGGCAGGTCCTGCTGCCGTCGGACACCGACAAGGTCCCGGGGGGATCGTCGGCGGGCGCCGCCGCGGCCACCGCGTCCGGCATGGCGGCGCTGACGATCGGCCTAGAGACCTCGACCGACTCGGCGCAGATCATCGCGCCGGCCGGTGTCGCCGGCGTCGTCGGCCTGAAGCCGACCGTCGGGCTGGTGAGCCGCTCGGGCGTGATGCCGGTCGCGAAGTCGCAGGACTCGCCCGGACCGATCACCCGCACGGTTTACGACGCAGCGCTCGCACTCGGCGCCATCGCCGGCTTCGACGCTGCGGACGAGGCGACCTCGGGTGCTCCGACTCCGCCCGACTACCTCGCCGGCCTCACGCCGACGGCCCTCGCCGGCAAGCGTGTCGGCGTGATCTCCTCCACCACGGCGCCCTACCCGGCCGTGCTGACCGCGCTCGGCTCGATTGGCGCGACGACGGTGGTGAAGACCATCGGCACGCCGAGCCCGAACCCGCCGAGCATCGTGCTGCGCGAGTTCGAGCGTGACCTCGACGCGTACCTCCCGCTGCTCCGCATCGCGAAGGGCAGCCCGAAGTCGCTCGCCGAGATCGTCGCGTACAACGTCGACAACCCGGTCGAGGCGCTCAAGTACCAGCAGCGCGAGCTGCTCGATGCGCTGGCGGTCGACCTCTCCGACCCGACGACGGCCGCGGAGTACGAGTCCGACCTGACCACCGGCAAGGCGGCCGCCGCGGCGCTCATCGACGCGCTGCTCGACGGCGGCACCCCCGGGGATCTCAGCGACGACGTCGAGGTGATCGTGGTGCCGAGCGGGAACGCGCTGGTCGGGATCGCCGACCGCGCGGGCTACCCGGTGCTGACGGTGCCCGCCGGCTACGGCACCGGCAGCGCGGGCCGCAACCCGATCGGCGTGACCTTCGTGGCCGGTCCGTTCGCCGAGGCCAAGCTGCTCGCGTCCGGCTACGCGTTCGAGCAGGCGACCAACGTCCGGCTCGCGCCGAGCTTCACCAACCCGAGCATGTGGCGCTGCGTGAAGGGCAGCACGTTCTTCAACCCGTACAACTGCCACCCGGGCGACCTGCTCGAGCAGTGAGGCGAGCGGCCAGTCCCCGCCCGTAGCGGCGGCGGCACCGGCGGCCCCGGGGAGCGATCCCCGGGGCCGCCGTCTTTTGTGATCGACGGAGTCCGCGCCGGTCAGGAGTCGAAGACGACCGGCAGGCGGTCGGGCGAGCGGAAGGCGAGCCCGACCACACGACAGTCCGCGTCGGGGGCGAAGCGCAGATTCGGCAGCCGCTCGAGGAGGATCCGCACCGCCGCACGCGCCTCGAGGCGTGCCAGGTTCGAGCCCAGGCAGAAGTGCTCGCCGAAGCCGAACGCGACGTGGTCGGCGACGTTCTTGCGGTGCATGTCGAAGCGGTCGGGATCCTCGAAGTGCGTCTCGTCGCGGTTCGCCGAGCCGACGGCGAGCATCAACATCTCACCCTCGGGGATCGTCGTACCCGCGACCTCGACCGCGCGCGTCGTCTCGCGCGACACGTACTGCACCGCCGACTCCCAGCGCAGCGTCTCCTCGATCGCGAGGTCGATCGCCGCCTTGTCGGCGCGCACCTCGGCCATCGCGTCGGCGTGCGCGAGCAGCGCGAACAGCAGGCTGCCCGTCAGGCGGTAGGTGGTCTCGGCGCCCGCCGGCAGCAGCAGGCGCAGGAAGCTCAGCACCTCGTCCTCGCCGAGACGCTCGCCCTCGATCTCGGAGTGGACCAGCGTGCTCACGAGATCGCTGCCGGGCTGCTCGCGGCGCTCGGCGATGATCGGCCGGAGGTAGTCGACGAGCTTCTGCGCCGCGTCGAAGCCGCGCTGCGGATCGTCGGCGATCGACAGCAGGTCGAGCGCCCAGTGGTGGAACTGCTCGAAGTCCTCGATCGGCAGCCCCATGATGTGCGCCATCACCCGCAGCGGGTAGGTGAAGGTGAACTGCGCGACGAGGTCCGCCTGCCGGTCGTTCACGAACTGGTCGACGAGCTGGTGCACGGTGCGCTCGACCACCGCGTCGAGGCCCTGGCGCAGCGCGCGCATGGAGAACGCGGGCGTCACCAGGCGGCGCTGCCGCAGGTGCTCCTTGCCCTCCATCTCGATGATCGTCCGTCCCATGACGAGCCCGATGCCGCGCGCGTTGCCGCGTGACGAGAAGGTCTCGGAGTCCTTGAGCGCGGCGCAGACGTCGCCGTAGCGGGCGATGAGGGTCGTGCGGCCGAGCGGCCCCTCGAGCGCAACGATCGGGCGCTCGTGGCGAAGACGCCGGTACACCGGATACGGGTCCGGGACCGGGCTCATGATGGTCCCGCCGAACAGGCGGGTGGAGGTTTCGGTCTCGAGCTCCATCTGGGGCACCTCGTGTCTGATGGGACGGCCGCTCCGGCTTTAGTGTGGTCGGTCGATTCAATCAAGCGATCATTGCGAAGACCCACGTTGACCGCCTGGTTTCGCGCGTGCGAACGTGACGTTCGCGAGACGGCGCGCGCCGTCTCGCGCCACGCTCTTGCCGAGAGGTTCCCGACCATGCCGACGACGCCTACGCCGACCCACCCCCTCCCTCCCGTTCGCGGCGTGCGCCGTCCGGTCGTGCTCGCGCTGGCGGCCCTGGTGACGACCGCGCTGGCGGCCCGCGCGATCGATGCCGGAGCGGCCGACCAGACGCTCCTCGGGCAGCGGCTGACGATCAGCGACCGCGACCCCGGCGACCCCGGCCGGCGCCGCATCGTGGTCACCGCGCGCGAGCTGCGCAGCCCCGACACGATCAGCGGCAACCCGACCCTCGCCGGCCCGGCGGGCGGCGGGCTGCTCCACATCGTCACCGAGGGCGGCACGCCGACCAACGAGGTGTTCGCCCTGCCGCAAGGCACGTCGCGCAGCGGCAAGCCGTTCTGGCACGCGGTCGCCGGTGGCTTCCGCTACGCCGACGCGAACGGCGAGAACGGACCGGTCACGTCGCTCGTGCTGCGCAAGGCGAGCCACGGCACGTTCACGCTGCGCGCCGTGCTGTCGGGCAAGCGCGCGGCACTCGACGCGGTGCCGCCGAACCCCGGCACGCAGGCGTTCGTGCTGCTGTCGCTCGCGGGCGGCGACCGCTACTGCGTCGCGTTCGCGCCGCCCGCCAGCGTCGACGACGGCGGCGCGCGCGCGTTCAGCGTGTTCCGCGTCACCGGCGAGTCGTGCCCGGCGAGCGTCTCGGGCGAGATCCTCGCGCTCGCCTACAACGTGGCGGGACTGCCGGAGGGCCTCTCGGGCTCGCACCCGGCGACCAACACGCCGCTCATCAGCCCGCGGCTCAACGCCTACGACCTTGTGCTGGTCCAGGAGAGCTGGCAGACGCCCGATCCGAACCCGCTCGCGCCGCTGCGCACCTACCACGAGCTGCTGGTGGCCGACGCGACGCACGCGTACAAGTCGACACCGGCGCCGGCGCCGATCGGCACCAACCCCGCGCGGCCGAGCGCGATCCTCGCCGACGGCCTGAACCGCATGGCGCGCGTGCCGTTCCTCGAGCCGACGCGCATCATGTGGAGCGGCTGCCACGCGAGCGCCGCCGACTGCCTCGCGACCAAGGGCTTCAGCATCGCGCGCACCACCCTCGCGCCGGGCGTCGAGGTGGACGTCTACAACCTGCACATGGAGGCCGGCGGCGATCCCCAGGACCACGTCCTGCGCGACGCGGGCGTGACGCAGCTGGTCGCCGAGATGAACGGCTACTCGGCCGGGCGCGCGATCATCATCGGCGGCGACTTCAACCTGAACACCAACAACGAGCCGCAGCGGACGCAGTACCTGCGCCTGCTCGCCGAGGCCGGCCTGCAAGACGCGTGCGCCGCGCTCTCGTGCCCGAGCCCGGGCCGGATCGACAAGTTCGCCTTCCGCAGCGGCGGCGGCGTGACGCTCAGCGCGCTCTCGTGGCGCTTCGAGACCGACGTGTTCGCCGACCCGCAGGGCGAGCCGCTGAGCGACCACGACGCCCTGGCGGTGCGTTTCGCCTGGAGCGCGATCACGCCCTGACGCGCGTCCTGTCCGCTCGAGGTCTGTGCGCTCTCAGGCCGCGCTGTCGTCGTCCGGCGGCGCGGGAAAGCGCTGCTGCAGGAGACCCGCGAGGTGGCGGCACGCGTCGCTCGTCGTGAGGATGCCGACGAGCTTCGCGTGGCGCGTGACCAGCGCCGAGCCGCGGTGCGACTCGGCGAGCGCGAGCAGCACCTCGTCGAGCGGCGTGTCGACGTCGACCTCGTAGACGTCGCGCACGCACGCGTCGCGCACGCTGCCCAGGTCGCCGCCGCGGCGCGCGACCTCGAGCAGCTTCACGTCGCGCTCGCTCAGCACGCCGACCAGCGCCCCGTCCTCGGTGACGGGCAGGTGGTGGATGCCGTTCTCCTGCATCATCGCGCGCGCGGTCGCGACCGTGTCGTCGATCTCGACGAAGAACGGGAACGGCGTCATCGCGACCTTGATCGTCGGCATGTGATGCAGGCTGTCGAGCTCGAGCGTCATCGAGTTCTCCCTCGTCCGGAAGGTTGCGACGCCGCACGGGCGGCGCGGCGCGCCGTGCGGCGCACGGCTCCCGTGCAATCGGTTGCCGGCAGCGAAGTCAATCTGGCCTGCCGCGACGCGTGCCGCTAGGGTGCGCGCCATGCGCCCCGCCGAGCTCGGCTCCGCGATCGCCGCCTGGACCCGCGAGCAGCTCGAGCGTCTGGTCGCGCGCCACCTGCCCGGCTTCCGCGTGCCGGGCACGTTCGGCGGGTACCCGGTCGGCCAGGACGTGCGCGCCGACCTCGTCTACACGCTCGGGCTCCTCGAGGCGTGCGGCGCCGGGCGCGTGTGCGACACCGATCCCGGCGTCGCGACCGGGCGCGTGCTCGCGCCGATCGACGGCGGCGCGACGCACACCTTCGCGTCGTACCGCGTGGCGGAGACGCTCGCGCGGCACGGCGCGTTCGACGGCAACCCGCTGCTCGCGGACCTCACTCCCGAGCGGCGCGCGGCGATCGCGCTCGCGTGCGACTCGACCGCGTGGTGCGCGCTCCTCGAGCAGGGCAAGCTGCCGGCGAACTACGCGGCCGTGCTGCTGCGCTGCGAGGTGGCGCGTCGCCGGCTCGGCCTCGACGTCGACGCCGGCACCTTCGCCTCGCTCCTCGAGCGCACCGAGCGCCTGGTGACGCGCTCCACGCACGGCTGGCACGACGACTCGCCGCTGCACGCCGGTCGCTACGACATCTACACCGCCGACCTCTACCTCTTCCTCGAGCCGCTGCTCGCAGCACCGGACGTCGCCGAGCGGCTCGCGGCGCCGTGGCGGCGCGGCGTCGCCTCGGTGATCGACCTGGTGGCGAGCTGCGGCGCGACGAACGGCGCCGCGTTCGTCTGGGGCCGCTCCACCGGCGCGCTCGCGCTGTGCTTGACGGTCGAGCTCGGCGCGCTCGCGGTCGCCGACCGGCTCTCCGACGACGCCGGCCTCTGGCTCGGCCGCACGCGACACGCGTTCGACGCCTGCGAGGGCTGGCTGGAGGATGGCCTCGTGTCGGCGCACCGGCACCGCTCGCCCTACGCGTACCGCGGCCCGCACCGCCGGCTGCAGATGTCGCTCGACGTCCTCGGCAAGCTCGCGTGGGCGGCCTGCCGGCTGCTGCGCGCGAGCGCTGGCGACGTGCCGCTCCCCGGCGACGCGCAGCTCTTTCCGGAGCACGACCGCCTGATCGAGTTCGCCGCGTCGCCGCGCGCCGCGCTGTGGACGCACCACTCGCGCGGCCTCGCGTTCGCGATGCCGTTCGTCGGCTGCACGCTGAACGACTACCTGCCCGCGGCCCAGGCGCCCGGTCTCCTCGAGGTGCCGGTCGAGGTCGAGGTGCCGGTCGGCGTGCCGTTCGCGGCGCGCAGCGGCTCGACGTTCGTGCCCGGCGGCGCACCGGCGACGCTCGCGCACGCGCCGGGACGGCTGGACGCGTCGTGGACGCGATGGCCGCGCGTCGGCGCGTGGGACTGCACCGACGCGACGCCCGCGCTCGCCGCGACGCGCAGCGTGTCGTTCGCCATCGACGGCGCGACGCTCCGGGCGCGCGAGCGGCTCCGCTTCGACGACCTGCCCGACGCCGTCGGGCTGCAGATCGCCGAGCCTGCCGGACGCCGGCTGCGCGTCACCTTCGCGAGCCCGACGTCGCACGCGACCGACGTGATCGAGACCGGCGGCGTCAAGGAGTACCGGAGCTTCTGGAGCGAGATCGCGCGCGTGCACCAGGTCGACCTCGCGCCCGCGCGGGAGATCGACCTCGAGTGGAGCGTCGCGCCGGCGTGGCGTGTCGCGAGCACCGCGAAGGGGCACCACTACGATCGCTGCCTGTACGAGCCGCTGCGGGGCGCGGTCGAGGAGAAGCAGTTTCCCTTCGAGGCGTTCTGCGATCCCGAACGCGGTCGCGCCGCCGCACGCGCCGCCGACATCCTGCACATGCACTGGCCCGAGTGGACCAGCCACGATCCCGCGGCGCACCGCGCGGTGCTCGCGCTGCTGCGCGAGGAGCGCGTGCGCATCGTCTGGACGCAGCACAACCTGGTGCCGCACGGCCGCGAGCCGGCGCTGACCGAGGTCTACCAGCTCTGGGCCGCGGCCGCCGACGGGGTGATCCACCACAGCCGCGCCGGCGAGGCTCTGGTGCGTGCGCGCTACCGGTTCCGTCCCGACGCCCTGCACGAGGTCGTCCCGCACCCGCACTTCGGACACCTCATGACGCCGCGCACGCCGGACGATCGCCGTGCCACCGAGAAGGAGCTGGGCCTCCGCCCGTGCGCGATCCGCCTCGGCGTGATCGGCGCGCCGCGTCCCGAGAAGGACGTCCAGCTCGTGCTCGACGCGTTCGCCGCCTGCCCGCGCGACGACCTGGGGCTCCTCGTCCTGTCGCTCGGCGGCGAGCAGGTCCCCGAAGACCCGCGCATCACGGCCCTGCCGTACGAGATGGTCGCACGCGAGGTGTACGACCGCCGCCTCGCCGCGATCGACCTGCTCGTCTTCCCGATCGTGCCCGGCGAGCTGCTCACCAGCGGCGTGGTCGGCGACGCGATCGGCGCCGGGCTACCCGCGCTGGTGTCGGGCTGGCCGTTCCTCGCCGAGACGCTCGGAGACGCCGGCATCCCGTTCGGCGCGACACGCGACGACCTGGCGCGCTGCCTCGTCGACTTGACCGCGGAGCGGCTCGCGCGCGCCGCGGACGCCAGCGCCGCGCTGCGCGACGCGACGTCGCGCGAGGCGGTCGCGCGGCGGACGCTCGCCTTCCTCGACCGGATCGGCTCGGCGAAGGGTTGATTCCACGAGGGGGCACGCGCCCCCTCGCCCCGCCGGGCAGAGCCCGTCGGGGCCCCACTCCCCGCGCTCGCTGCGCTCGTCCACGGGTTGTCACAACGAGGGGGCACGCGCCCCCTCGCCCCGCCGGGCGGAGCCGTCGGGGCCCCACTCCCCGCGCTCGCTGCGCTCGTCCACGGGTTGTCACAACGAGGGGGCACGCGTCCCCTCGCCCTGCGCGGCAAAGCCGCGCAGGGGCCCACTCCCCGCGCTCGCTGCGCTTCCATGAGAGGGCCGGCTCGCGTCAAGGCATTTCGAGAGTCTCGTCCGACTACCGCCACGCTTCCATTCGCACTCGGAGTGAGGCTGCTCGGCCTCGGTGCATGTTGGGA